>Ga0157364_1000692_pt1 | contig 24981 bp, 10 predicted proteins | sample AttsexASBM2_FD_111476 | JGI IMG/M metagenome (GOLD analysis project Ga0157364, IMG submission 111476) | Fungus gardens microbial communities from leaf cutter ant in Ribeirão Preto, State of São Paulo, Brazil - Atta sexdens ASBM2 | ecosystem: Host-associated > Fungi > Mycelium > Unclassified ...
TATATAATTATATAATTATATAATTTCTATTGGGTTGTCCGGAAAGTTCGTGCCGATGTTGAAGGAAAATTGAAACGCAGAAAATTTAAATTTTAATATACATTTATTAAATTATATAGGTTAGTCGGCACGCACTTTCCGGACAACCCAATAATTACGTTGAAATTTAAATCCTTATTTAATAGCGAAGATGCCCAGATTTTTTATTTTCTCAAATTTATAAATTTTGACGTCTCTCGAATTCATATGCAGTCGATGATACATTCTTTCAGTGACTAAAAAGTTATTAATGATGACTAGCAAGCGACGCGTCGTCGTATTGTCGTACATGTCTTCTAACCGCGTAGGTGACCCATTTCAGATCGCTTCGAATCTTCTGCCAAACGAGGAAGTAAGTGGATACGAATAACGTCACGCATATATCAGTTCAAGATGGTCATATAGCAGTCTATATGGCTTCCCTGCATAGCTCTATATGAAATATAGAGTATAGAAATATCGCTCACTCTCTTATGCAGTAAAATGCTCCTCTCGCAAATCATTGACTTCTTTTTTCTTTCCTCTCGTTCGTAGGTTTAATTTGCGATAAATCTGCATTACTCTTTTTATTCTAGATAATATAATTTTTTTTTTATAAATAATAATAATTATATAAAATTTTGAAGTTTAAGACAAATATTATAAATCTGATCTATCATTTATAAAATGTTATCCGTTTTAAAAAATCTTTTTTAGATTAATTAATAAAATTAATTATTATATGTCTTTACATATAAGTTAAAAAAAATTAATTTTAATATAAAGCATTGATCTTAAATAATTTAATATAAAGCATTGATCTTAAATAATTTTATTGCTAGTTTTCTTGCTAGCAGAAAATTATTTAATTGTTCATTGATCATTATAGAAATAATGTGTTTTCTTATGATTTTCAGCAATTAACACACAATAAACTTTGGATGACACTTATTTGTAGATAAGATAATTTTGAAAGATATTTCTGATTGAATTGTTAAGTGAGATAGAATGATTTTTTTAGACAATGCTTGACAATGGTAATTTTGCTTGGTTTACTTTTCATGTTCGTGCTTATTCAGGAAAATAGGAGTTTACGAGCAATTCATGGAGTATACAGTAACCTAGTAACACGTGGAATTTGACGACGTTTCGCTTATTTCTATTACGAGAGTGCTTCTGTTCGCTTGCCATTGTTCGCATCGTCCTTTGAATTGCTGTGCCGTTCCAGTTTACATTAGACTAATTTTGCTTCGCTAATTTACGGTGTATTGTGCTTTTGAAGAGATATGAAACTTATTCAGCTGCTACGAATTTATTTTTATGAAATTAACATGATTTTTATAATTTTAATATAATTTTAATATAATGGAGTTCTTATCTAGATTTTTACTTTTACTGATTGATTTCTCATAATTATGACTTTAAAAGTTAGATACAGAAGAATCAAGATATTCTTTTCTTTTCTATATTTTTTGCAAAAGTATATAGATATCTATTCGTAACTGTGTAATTTTTGTTGTAGAATAATTGTTTTTTTAACGGTTTGCAATACATTATTTCATGTTTTGAAATATCAATTATATTATTATCAATACATCGCACCTGAATTTGCGGTTACCCGTCGTTCGCACCAGAGTTCTCACGCCAGTTTCGCCGAGATTACACCGTCGACCAGGTAAGGACCTTGGAAATATTACGGCCCACTCGGTACAAAGGCGTGGAAGCTCACCCCTCGTAAATATTTCCAATAAATATCACCGATACCTACCGTTGACCAACGCCTACGTCGCGCGCGAAGATCACATTTTTTCACGATGGCTTCGTACCACGTTGCGTATTTGATCAACACTTATTTTTACGAATTTTTATGACCTACTCAAATTTTCCATCGCATAACGATATATACTTATATTATATATTGATACATAAAAATATTTCGAAAATATGCCTTCTGGTGAATGTAATTTTTCTTTTTATCTTAATAAATCTGCCTGTTCTTTGTTTGAATCGTTAAAATATACTTATTGGTTGCTTTCCATAAAGTGCATGATACACATGATTGACGTATCATTTTATCTTTATTATTCATCGAATGTTAAACAAGGAATATAATATATCATGCGCTTTACAGAATCAGGGGATTATTAGCACGCAGCGAAATATAATTTAACATTTTCTGTTCCGTTGTTTTCGCCCGGTCAAATTTGTCGTGCGTGCATGTAAAGCCTCGTTTTTGACTCCCACACATAAATCCAAGTGACTTTAATAGTAAAAAGTGATATTAAGATATGTGTGTTATTTAATTTTCTGTGTAAAAATGGCACTATACGTTATATATACTATACGTTAAATGTATAAATCCATATTTGTATGCAGCGTATAGTATGTTAAATTTTTATGGGAAACTAATCACGTACATATTGAAGTTACTTTTTACACACTTGGATTTGAAATACATCGTATGCCTTTTATGATCCATAATTTATTTATTTTATTTTTTGGTAAGGTTAAATTAAGGTAAGGTTTATTCTACCTATTCAGTTCATTAATATTTTATATATGAAATTATAAAATTATTTAAAAAATATTTTTTTTTATACTGAAAAAAGAGTTTGGTAATAGTTATCAAATGTGAAATAATTTCAACTAAATGTTTGATTAATGTAACAAAAAATAATATTTTAATAATATTTTACTTATTTAAATATTTAGAAAAGTGAAATTATTTTTGATTAAATCGAAATTTTTGATTTAATCGAACATTTGATTGAAATTATTTTATTTAATATTTGATAACTATTAAATTCTTTCTTTGATGTATAAAAGGTTTAATTATTATAATATAAAATACAGTAAAGATGTGTATGGAGAATAATATTACTTACTTTAACTCCGAAATCAATATATTTTAAGTAATTATAAAAACAAATGATTTCCAAACTTTCGCGATGCTAGAAGGTGAAAATTGAAAGGTATGTATAGCAAGAAACTTTCTGATGCGCGTCGAATGCTGCGTGAACTCGTGCGAACCGTCAGGAAGATTCACAATGCAGGCGCGGTCCGATAATCCTGATTTAGACGGGCCCATATATTAGACTAAGGATCGTGAAATTGAATGGTAGAATCAGCGGAGAGAACGATCCGGCTGTCAACTGCGAGGAATGGAGTATATCGTGCGAAAAATAAACTGCTCCTGGCGCGAGTGAGGTTAGTAAATTTCGCAGGTGGTCCAAAGTTACCTGTATCTTCTATCCTCCTTCTCTTTTCCTCTTTCATTCTCGTTTTCTTTCCATCCTTTCGACTCTTTTTCGTTCACCGTGGTTTGCGTTCCTGGTCTTTTCGTTGAGGAGTGCCGCGAATGTCCTCTCCCAAGAAGGCTCGTAAATCCTTGCATTTACTTCGCGCCTTCTGTCCTTACTTGGAGCGCGAATACACGAATCTCGACTCGTCAAAGCGAGGTACACGCTGGCATTCACCAGCCGCGATTGCGTCGTGGCATTGTTTGTTGTGAATTTTTAATTTTATGTTCTTACATACGAATCATACACATTGAAAAAAGTACCTAATTGTATTAATTGGAATTCTGGTTAAAAATTGACAAATCAAAATTTTTCTATTGAATCTATCATAATTATAGTTGAGATAAGATTAGAATTCTGACATGATCAGAATTTTCTAAAATAATATTCTCAGAATTTTCTAGTTTATTCCTTTTTCAATCAAAAATTTGTCTCATAATTACTGAGTTGCTAATGTTACAGCACTCATTATTTGCGACATTAAAGACTGAAATTATATTCTAATTATGTTAATTACTACTTAAAAATTATAAGAAATTACATTGAATTAAAACAGGAATATTTACATTTAATTATTAAATCTTTGACAATGTGAAATTTTCACACTTCGTTCTGGGTTTTCTTTAATACAAATTTTTATATTCTTTAGATTAAAAAAAATCTTTTTATATTCTTTAGATTAAAAAAAATCTAAAAAAATTCTTACATATTTGTAAAAAGTTATATTGACGAATTTTTATCACAGAAATTGGATTGCATTGTACTTACTTTTACTTTAAATTTAAATTTATTTTCAGAATTTAATAAAAAATCGATTGTATCTTTAAAATGATCAATGGAGGATATTAATATATTAAGAAGTGCATTCATATATAGAGAGAGTGTAAATGGTTTTTATACTTTGTAATGCATATAATGCTTAATATATGCAATTCATTAATTGTTGATTATGAAATCGCGAAATTACATTTTGGGATGAAACATACGAACAACAGGAGCAGTTATAAACAGGATAAGAAAATATCTCACGCCTAGTCAATGTCGGATTATTACGTTCGGATATGAAAGCCATACCACTACTCCGTTATTAATGCGACCGATACTCATTCCATACTCATCTGTAGATACGATCTCTCCGCCCAGCCAATCGAATAGTTACGTCTAAACCTATAATTAACATTAGCCCACCCATAGCGGGTGCGACGTATAAGCCGATTAACGAAAGTTTCAATTTACTTTGCACCGTATTCTATGCCTGTTGATCTAAAAACGAGCGTGTATAAATAGTATACACTATATTATTATTTTCTTGAAATTGCATTAACTAAATTTTTATACATTCCGAGAAATACAGAATGGGGATAAACCTGTAGTACAATCGAACGAGAGATGATTTCTTGTACAAAAATAAATCGAAAGTACAGAATAATTTTTTTTCGTTCGAGATTTATAAATAGTCTTTCTCTTAATAAAATAAAATTCAACTATTTTTTACATTTTTTAAATCTTGCCATTCGTGAAGTCGTGTGGACATTATGTATATAAATATAATAATGTTTACAGTATCTTTACATAAATATCTTCATTAAAGGCATGTTCAACGCGATTTCAAATTTGATTTGCTTTAAAACAAAGCCTTTTATGAAAAAATTTATTCTGCATTTTATTTTTGTACAAGAAATCGCCTTTGGTTGTATTATATATGGAAAGGAAGTTTTGAAATATCTAAAATTTTGGCTATAGATCTGAAAGTCATTTCATTGGGCCATTAAAAAATTATATAGGATATTATCCTATATCCATTTAAACTGATTGTTAGAATATCACAATTTTTTGCAGCATTGCACAGCATAATTAAGTTTCCTACGTAATTATTTCGATGGTCCAGTAAAATTATTTTCAGATCTGAGATATCTAAATAAATTTTTAGATACTTCAGCAAAATAGATTTTGTTCTCACTCTATAACACTAATAGCTTATTTTTCTTCCATATCATTAAAAAGTATGAATAAAAGTATGAGTACTGGATAATGAATAAATTCAATGATGTACCTAATTATTGCAAAGTGTTTTAAAATTTTACAAAAAAATTTATTGTGACGGTATGAACAAGATATAGGATCAATAAATTATATGTCTTTGATATGGATGTTTTCCTTATTGAGAAGTGCGGGTGTTACAATCATCAAGTCATCGTTCCGTGGCGGGAACATGCCTTTAAAGTTTCTCACCGGTGTTCATCACCGATGTTATAGCGTATCGTAATTTAACGTGAGACTCAAGTCAATCAATCTTGTTAGCGATATGCGATCCGTGATCGTGGCGCGTGATCGTCTCGTGCGGTCTATTAAGCTTACGCTATTAATTAATCAGAAATGGAAGATGACTTGCGATATCATATAAGGATATAGGTCTCATGAGACGTAGGTATGCAGCGATGGTAATCATTGCGGAGATGAAGTCGTTCAGAGTCTCCGTTTAAAGTTTCTTCCGAAGCACTGTGCATTTACAGCTGTCGCTATAAGTTAAGAGTTATTAATTATTTCTCGCTACGTTTTCTTGGTGATGAATGTTGTCTTCTTTTTTGTTTCAGGCCATAGCGAGAAATCTGCAGCCAACCCAACGGTGAGTATCGGGATGACTCGTCTTTTGGACACCTCTCGTGTAAACACCGTCGCCGACAGCTTCTTTTTCATCTCGATATCTGTATGGCGTTTATAGCATGGTGCAGAATTTCTCTCCTTGTGGACAGGAGATGATGCATGAGCATACTGAAGCATTAGCGAGATCGACGGAGGAGTGGTGTCGCGCCGCGGTAACCCAATACGCGAAAAAAAAAGGAATATTAGTCGTTTGCCAATAAATCGTGATGCTCGTGGAAATTATAGTAATGATTATAGTGGTGCACTCGGAAGAGACGTGATACTTCTCACTTGGTCAGTTACATAAATCTACCGGGTCACATTAGCTCGCCGCTAATTGCTTTTAAATCGACCAGTATCCTAATAAATTTCACAAAGTTTTTTTTTTTTAATAACATCTCGGCGCGGACACGAGCGAGGGTTGTTTATTTATGAGGAATCGTTCGGAGCAAAGGCCGTGCTCGTTTCTGTATCTACGCACGCACGCACGCATGCACGCATGCATGCACCTGGTACGTCTCTCAAAAGGTTTTGATATATATCGAAAGGGATGGTGAAACTATTTGGGCCGACACCCCCGCTTAATCCAATCCCTTTCGTTTGGAACTTCAGAGATTCCTTGCTTTCCTTAATATATCATTCAGTCATACAGATCGCGCCCTTCGAAAAGAATCTTTCGCCGTACGCCGTCTTAACTGACTATATTCTCCTATCTTTTCTATGTCTATAAGCCAAGAGAGACATCGTTTTATGATTTAAGTAGCGCAGAGATTTTACGGCCGATCAATAAATTGAAACGCCACTCAACGCGCACATTATAATCCGGTCATATCCGTTGTTGCAGATTTACTACGGCAGTATTGCTAGAAACGTTTCCTCATCTCAAGTATATCATCGACTTGACCAATACATGTCGTTACTACGACAAAAAGGTAAGAGATACACAACTGAAACTTAAATTTAGCGGAACCAAACGACCGATTTTCACCGATTTGTGAATAATAATAATCACCTTATATACTCGATAATTAATATATATACTGATAATTTTGAAATAAATATTGTAAACTTAATACAGAACGTAAAAAATAAATTTGAGATCGTTCCATGCGATTAAAAAGGGGCCGATATGCAGGCAGTATTGTCTGATGAAATAATACTGACGTTTTCACATGAATTTAATGCGGAAACATATCGCGTATCGTTCGAATTTCAAGTCGTAATTTCCTATGTTTATACACTTGCTCCTTTACTTTTTAGTAATTCGAAACAAGAGACGTCTTCTCACTTTCTCGCAAGCTGTCTCTCACCTACTGCATTCCTTGATCAAGCAGATATACAGATTTTCTCTCTTTTTTTTCTCAAACTTGATGGTTCAACTATCTATCGCTGTTTGTCTATCTTTCTCGGTTTCATCTTCTCTTCTTCACTCGCTTTCGCTTTGACATCCTAATATCGCATCGGGGTCAATTTCAACTTGAGAACACTCGAGAGCGGTCTGACTAATTTGTAGCGAGGGAAGAGAGACTGCTAATGAACTTATTATTAGATTTTTGAAATAGCCGGCTGCTACGACTCGATCGGCTAACTGACTGTCCGAGTCGTTATGTCAAATGGGGATATGTCCGCGATGTTTTCTGGGTCAAAGCTGTCAGAGAAAAGGACCGAAGACCGATCAATTATATTAATAAGTCGTAGAGTTGGTTCGGTCGCTTCATCTTCTGCTTTTTGTCTCGGCCCTACCGACGTTTGGACAACCATTTGCCACGCGATGAGAGTGAAAAATCCTAGGAGATATGTTTTAAAAACCTTATACACGCCGCTGTGAACATCAATAGCGCTACGGGGCAATGATAATTAACAGAGAGATCTCTCAGTGTCGCCCACGTCTTATTAGAGCGCATTATACATGTATAATGAAGCGCTTAGTCGGTCCTTTAATTTTCCTGTCCGATGTTATGGGAAAAACAAAAGATTGTAGAGACAAAGGATCTCGCATATCAGTTCGTGAAGATTTTATCAAAATGTATCTTTTATTGAGCTGTCCGGAAAGTTCGTGCCGACTAACCTATATAATTTAATAAATGTATACTAAAATTTAAATTTTCTACGTTTCAATTTTCCTTCAACATCGGCACGAACTTTCCGGACAACCCAATATTTTCTCAGTTTTGTGTATGTTTATATACGAAATCCTTCCAATTCATACATATGATACATGCTTTCTACCTTCATCTTCCGAAAATCTCAGAAATATGATAAGCTCCATTAGATAGAAAATCTCGTTCATTGGAGCAGAGAATTTACAAATACATTTTTTTTATTACTAAATTTCTTATTTTTCTTTCTGATTTATTATGATTTAATTTTTTTGTTGAGTTTGAGAATCGGAGATATTCTTGAACAAAAGAATTTCTTACGCATTATTGACGGCTGAAGAAAAGAAAATAGGTTCGATATAGCCATTAAGCGCAATAGTGCACGATCACTAAGATTGAGTTTCTAATATCTCGCTAAAAGCAAAGTCAAAAAGATTGATTATTATGACGTGATCTGTCATCAGAGTGGAAAAACGAGTGGTAACTGTTATCTGACATCACTCAGGTTACAGTTACGCTTGTATTACTATTGTTATCGTTAAGCGACGTTTTTTAATAGTTAAAGACAATCAATGTTAACGCAGCACAAAATATTATTACATTTTTTAAAATTAATTTTTTTACTGACAATTGATTTTTGTTAAATTTATATAAATATTATTTATATTTTTTCGCAATGATTTATTTTTATATTAGTAATTAATTTTTTATTTCAATTTGTTAGTGCTTTTGAGATTTGAAATCAACTATAAAAGATAATTGAGAGATAATAGAGAGATTCATGAACGTGTAAGACTTGTTGTTGCTTCTAGGCAAATACGCGTGTATACTAAAGAATACTTTCTGAAATACAAATGATTGTGAATCTCTCTTTTACTCGTGTCGATTAGTCTACAAAGTCGTATTTTTCTTTCCGCCCTTGCAAAATTTCGTATTTAACGATCGATTGTTTCGATTTCCGAACGTTCAGTTTACATCATTGCTTGAATGACATGCTTGTACTCAGAAACTATGATTATCCGCATTGTTTGTAATTGACGGTTTTATGCGTGATAATTAGTGATGCTAATGAGTGCGCCGGAACGGTTTAACAGGACAATAGCTTCGATCAAATTACACGCGTGTTCAATTCAGTACGTGTTCTATTAATGCATCTGCGTTTCATGCGACGGAGAATATTCTTTTATTCTTTTATTATGCAACAATATGCATGTAATTGTTTATGTTTTTGTTAACGGTTCTGTTGTAGGAATTTACAAATGCTGGCGTTAAATACGAGAAGATTGCTATACCAGGAAGAAAAATACCGACTATGGATATAATTAAGAAGTAAGTATGCGAGTGATCTTATTTACAATACCAAAAATGTCAATTTGTTGAAAATATTTTTCTGAAAATTACAAATTTTACAACCATACTTAAGTAATTTTAAAATTTCTTGTATTCTTGTATACATTCTTGTATACAATATACTTTGAACCGATTAAAATTTAGGGAAATTATTTATTTACATTTAAAAAAACGTTAGTCTGACATGAAATGGCTCCTTGAATAATAATAGGCATCACGAATAATCCATTTTGATTTAATATCAGGCACACGTGAATCTTTTCTAGTGCATTAATGTCTCTCGCTTAATGCCAATCGTATTTCACATTTATTATCTCTTCACGGCGATTGGCGATTGATCAGCGCGCGATTCGCATAGCGCAGGTAACGGCTGGTTAATCATTCATCTACAAATCATATTACCTTAACAAGGAAGCAGAGTCCAGCGTGTACCGTTTTTCTGGTTCTCGGCATTCCATGCCGTCGAGAAACCAGGGGCGAATATCGCGTCGGAAATTTATCGCTCTTTTTTTTTCTTTTCTCTTTTTTTTTCCTCTTTCTCTAAATGTTTTCGTCCACTAATTTAGAGCTGTAAAGCATCAGCTATGTAGCGAATCATGTTACACCATTCAGAATACCTTAGTTTATATTGAAACAAGTAATGAGTTTATTAGTTATGACCTTATATAATTTATTTCTGCTTTAATTATTTCCCATTGAGTAATGATACAACTTTCACGCGTAATAGTGTTGTGCAGATGCAGTTCCTCAAACTATGAAGAAATTATTTCCAATCTTCGTTATGCTTTAGTTAAAAATATACATTGTCCGCGATAAAATAAAATATATATATATATATATATATAACATAATATTAAATAAAACTAAAATTAATTAAAATATTAAACAAAGTATAAAATATGATATTAAACATAACAAAATAAAACGTAATATTTCATTCTTTTGATGCTTAATATTTTTTAAAACTATTAAAAATGCATTTTATTATTTTTAATTATAATAAAACTTTAAAATTAAATCTTGCATTTATAATTTTTATTCTAAAAAAGGTTATTTGAAATGAGATCAAGAATGATGTTATCTTCGATCTTATAAAAATATCTTTGTAAAGAGTAAAATTATTTTTTTAAAGAATAAAAAATTCAAAAGGATACGGTCATCGGTAGAATGTCAATAGCTCTATAACAATTCTGCTTCTTATCTTAACCGATCACGAAGAATCTTCTGTCTGAACGGAGAAGATGCAATTACTAAAATTCTCATCCAATGGTCGGTAGGTAGCCGGAATGGGTTGAATAAAATTCTCGAAATTCTGACGGTGTTCAAGATAATGTCCCGTTCTTCATACTTTACTTGTACGAAATGGAGACACATATTAACTTTTGCATGGCGCCATCACGCACACGTGTGTAGCTCTTCTGCTTTGATGGTACATGCAAAACAGTCTGACAGGGCCGGTCAGTCGACTAATTAACTGCAATAAACGTCCAATGATTTACCGAACATTGTGCAGCGTACCCATACTCTTGCTCGTCTTCCGTTTTCTGTCTCTCTTCTGCTATCGTCCTCTTGTCTCTTGTCCTCCGTTATCATGTGCGTGCGAGGAATATTTCCTAAGTGCTACACGGTCGGATAATGTGTAAGGATTGTGTTATACGATCGAGGAAGAGTAATGTTCGAGCGCCGTAATTAGCGGCGATTTCTCTCTCTTTCTTATGACATATAAAAACTATTTATTATTACGGTAATAAAAGTATTAATTATCGGTGTCTGCCCCTAAGTGTTGAGAAATATTTGCGGAAAAATATGAAGACGTTCCACAACGATCCGACGCAATTATTTCTCACGCGCAGCGAAGGCGCTACTAAAAACATTTTTGTAAGTGCATCGCGCAAAAAACATGACACGCGCTTAAGCTGTTAACGACGTCGGGTCGAATTTTTCATCGGCTATCACATTAAATACTATTTATTCATTCGATTGAATGGGAGATAAATATACGAAATATTTCTTTGATGCGGGAACAACGGTGATCACTCGCGGGCCAGCCGAGCAGATCAAAGCATGACCTTTCGTGCAATCACTCGGCTTTTCGCTCTCCTTCCTTGGTCGTCGATCGATCCGCACAAAGAACGCGGCACGATTTGTATAATTCGAGGATAAAACGGTGATTTGCATCAACGGTTAATAACTGACAGGTATGCGAATAGTCTATCGCGCGGATGCCCGTCTGGTCCTGCTCTTTTGTTAATCTTTTTGAGTGAGACCTGATGACTTTGTGGCTCGGCTGTTGCGCGACGTGTAATTAACTGCATCCTTGATAGGATCGGATTGGTTATTGGTGCTGTGCCGTGGTCAAAATGAAAGAGAGAAAGAGAGAAAAAGTGCAATAGTGAAAGAGGCAGGAGATATGTCCAGAAGTGAAAACACTAGGCGCCACTTAAGGGGATGCTGGTATGACGAAATTATTGATATATTACAACCGTAAAAAATTTTCCGAATTGACTGAATTAAATGGAATTAAAAAGTTTTTTATTGTGAATTGAAATAGGCATAAAATTAGGAGGTGGAACAAGTTGACTTTATACTAAGATCGAAAAAAAGAGTTAAATAAGATGGAATTAAAAAAGTCTGTGCTATTGATAAGTTCGATCCACATCATTTTAACATTTCCTATTATTCTAGATATTCTTAAACTCTGACGAAAACGCAGAGGTAGATAGGACGAACATAGATACTGTATAAGGAAGAGGCAAAGAAATCACCTTTTATGTCAAGACTAAAATTCTCTCGATTTCTCTCGATTTATTCTACTTGATTTTTTTTGGCTTATTCTTCGGACATTGTAATGTTCGTATCAACCGAATTTATCAGACAGTAATGTTAACTTACATCGGTTAGAATTTTTTTTCTTTCGCGCATCTCCTTGCGGTCATCACGCATCTGGAAGATGGAAAATGTTGATCCTTTGCTTCAAGGATATCTTTATAAATGTATCTACGAAGCGCCGCGAATGTGCCAAAAATAGCTTTACATCGGGCGCCTACGCTCGAAAATGGAAGGTAAACGACGTTTCCTTATTTCGCAGTGCTGTAATGCCTATTCAGGATTGACGATCGGTGATTAAAGGAGAAATCGTGGAGAAAGAATGGATGAGATTACTCTCATTCGCGGAGTCTTAAATATCACACAGCTAATTGCGCTCTTTGAATGGCTGGTTAACAAGGTTCATGGCAACAAGTATCCGCGTTTATTCGATAATTGATTTTCTTTAATTGAAAAGTTAATAAAAAAAATATAAATTAAATAGGTACATGTAAATTATATCTTTCGTCATAAGTAAATTTTATGTTTATTATTAGTTGTACGTTTTCAAATATTATATATATATATATAAGTAATAATACATATATATAAGTAGTAATAAATAAATTTTTCATTTGGAATTAAATAATGAGATTTGTTAATTAATAGACGCACAAATAGAGTGATAAAGTCACTATTTTCGAGAATATAGCAGTTAGTTCCCGCAACATGCAAGACATGTATTCAGTAGCGTTTATTGCATAAACGTTTTCAGTTACCAACGATAATCACGTTAACAGAAGTTCGTTAGTCTCATATACAGCGGATTAAGCAATTTCACATGAACATGATGTTAATTGAAACACAAACGTTCGCAATGTGAGCTTGATTTTAGAACTGTAGTAATGATTTGAACTTTTTATACTAATTACTGTGCATGGTCGAAATCATCTAGCTACATTCATCAATTCCTCTTCACATACATATTATATGTATTTGATTATAATATAAATATGCATCTTATTACTATCGTAATTTTAGATTCTTTTTCTATGCCTCCTATTTTTTAAGTATGTTGATTATTCATAATTTCGCTCGTTTTTTTCTTTGTATCGTGGATTGATTTTTTATTAGGATTTACTAAAATATAATTGAAACATAATTGAAACATAATTAACATTACAAAAAATAAAATTGGGATAATTAACATTATTAGATTACATTTCTTTGATTGATTACAGCTATTATTATTAAAATATTCTCTAATTTTTTAGAGTGAACTCTAATTCTAAAGAATGACATTTAAGCCAGAATTAAAAAAATATGTAGCTTAATTATCATTTTTTAAAAGTGAGATTTCATTCTGTAGAATTAGATTCCACTTTTAAAGAGTTATTTATACGTATTCTTTGCCTAATAATTTTAACAAGAATTTGAATATAATTAAAAAGTCTTAAATTTTTTCTGCAAGTTCAACAAGAAATCTATATTTTGCCAGAAGGAAGGGATCTTTTGATGATTGCGCGAACATAAACTTCGACGACGTTTCTCTGAAAGATTAGCGATTGGTTCCCTTAACGCTCGGGGCGAACCCATCTCAAATATTCTGACGTGGCGTCTCGGGATCCCGATGCCTCGTCGGTGCCGCGTGGAAATCTCGGGAGAGGCATGTTTTGGCAAATAGTTGTGGGTGGTAAACGCGTTCGCGTTTCTCTTCCACGACGCATAATGCGTCCGAGCGCGTGCATGTTGCTTCGTATTTCCGGTGCCGTTAATTCGAGGGCTGAACGCCGGAGCTACAAGTCGTTCTCGAGGAGAAAAAGAGAGATTCTTACTCTCTCGTCTCTCTTTGTTCTCTCCATCTTGGCAAGCATCTCCCGCATCGGGAACGACGAAAGAACGTGCATACGCGCGTCTCACGCTCGGGACCACCCGGGCGATCGCTTCATTACGTAAATTCGCCACCACTCGCGTCCTTCGCGTCTTCGCGTGCCCGTTTCATTCGTGCACGCGCCGTCTCGTCGCCCATTCTCCTTGCGATACCAAGCAACGATGCTCAAAGGCGATTCCGCGCGAAATATCGAGATAACGCGTTATTCCGAGAATTGGTCAGACATCCTTGGTCAGAAACGATAATGCATATATAAGAATATAATATTAATCTTCTTCTCAATGAAAACCTAGTCTCTGAATTGTAATTCAGTATTCGACATTTATGAGCGTCTATCGGTTTTCGAGAGTTTAAAAATGACGAAATCTTATTATCTATAATAATTAATCTATGTGATAAGATTTTATTTTAAAAAATATATTAAAAAAATTGATTTGTACAAAAATGTATTCTTATTTACTTTGAATTTTCAGACTTTTTATATTCTAAATAATAATATTATGTTGAATATTAATACACTGAAAAAAAATTCTGATTGAAAATGAACAAATTTTCCGGTTAAATTTATTAGAATTCTAGTTGAGATAATCGAAATTCTGGTTGATACAATATTTCTGGTAAAATCTACTAAAATTCTTATTTTTACCAGAATAATTATATCAATTCAGAATTCAAGTTATCTCAACTAGAATTTTAATAGACTTAATCAGAAAATTCTGATTCATCCCCTTTCCATTAGAATTACTATTTAATCCAAACCATTTTTCTCAGTGTAGATTTTCAATTGTAGTAACTTATCCATCAAGATGATTCTCTACTTGATTAGTGCAAATTTTATTGAATAAATGCAATTATTAGCTGAATGAATTGTTTATTCAGGAATGATATAGTCGCATCTTCAAAATTGAATGTATATTATTCAAAGCTACATATTTTATATAATGACAAATTATGCTCTTTGGAAATGAAATGACCGTGAAAACAGGCGTCTACCGAGTGCTGCTAACTGTATACCTTCCGTATATGCGACTCTGATTGAGAAACAGTCAGTCGGAGTGTTTGTACAGTACTTCTACGATATCTTCAGTGTTCCGGGATCTGTGCTGGGAGTACAGTCATACAAACATCGGTTAACCGTTCACCTACCTACGACCGCGCAGTCCATGCATTAAACATTCTCAAACATGAACGATTTTACGTCCAGCCGGTGGGCCAACTTCGCTGGTCCATGTGTATTTGCGTGAAAATATAATCCGCGGTGAATTTCGAAGCAAAGCGGAATATGAATTCTTGTTATAATTAAACTGTTGCGGCGACTAATTTGTTGAGGATTTCTTCTATTTTTCATATCATGCATATGTTGCGTCATTTGATAAAATTTGTTCGCTAGTAATATTTATAAATAAATCAAAAATAATTTCTATCTATAGTATAAAAATGCAAAGAAACATGAATGTACATACTTGTGTAAATTGGTTGATTGCTTTTCATGGTTACTCTGATACGCTTTTATATCTGTCAAAGAATAGAATTAATATATAATTTTACGTCAATAACATTTTAATAATTTATGTAGATAGATTTAATTTATTCATCACGGTAAATTTAAAATATTTTATTTTCTCATCTAAATGTAGGACAAGGAAAAAAAACAAATGGAAAACGCAAACATGGATAAAAATCAGAGAAAACGAATTTATGAGCGGAAGAAAGGGCAGCCAAAACTACGCTTGGAATAGTAGAGAGGCTAGCTCTAGGTCAGCTTTGATCGCGATGACCACATACTTTACTTTAAGAAATTTGGTCAGAAATATTCTCGGGAAATATTAGATTTTAATTTAATAAATATTAAATTTGAAGATTCGCGTTAGTTTCTCATTAAATAAATATATTACAATTTATGCACAAATCTGTTTATCAAGAAGAATGATGTCTTAAATTATTTACTCTCAGACATTTCCTGCAAGGTCCTCGAACCATTCTACCAGGCGTATGTTGCCTTCTCTCTAATGGATGTTGTGTTGCCCTTGTGCGTCTCGATCTATACATTTCAGAAGCACCAGTTTCGGAAAGGAAAGGCCGATGTAACGAGGCCGGGCTTTGTAATCTTTCTCTCGCTATCTCTAGAAAAGTATAATGATTTAGCTAATTTATTACTGTACTAATTATTTATTATTAAATATTTTAATATAACGCTCGTTGATCATGATACAATTTATCGTTATATTATACCTTCATCTTCAATTTCTTCAATATCTGATATAGCATCAACTGAAAAACACAATTAATTAAAATTATATAATAATATAATTAATAGTACAATTAATTGAGAGAGAGAGAGAGAGAGAGAGAGAGAGAGAGAAAGAGAGAGAGAGCTATTAGATTATTGTTTTATTAATATGTAATATATAGTCTTATATTAATTAGTTTTAATGAGAATTAAAATATTTTTATTTGGAACAATTTTGTAATTAAGAAAACAAAAATAACTTTTGTATATTAAATCTTATAGATATTTACATATCTATGTGACAATGGATGACAATTATTATTATGATTATACATGAATTTTCTATTTACAATCAATTCTTCGTGGTACAATAGCTACTCCAATTGTGAGATCTCTATTTGAGTCATTTATACGAGTTCGAGGCATACGTTGATAGCGAGAATAACCTATTCTTCTTGGAGTCGAAGTTTGAGGTTGAGACAAGATTGAAGTTGAGCAATATGGTGGGATAAACTCTTCTTCATATCTTGTCGATGTCAATCGATCTTCTGGACTTAATTTAGTTTATATAATTTTTAGTATTTTTAATTAAATTGATATGATTTTTTATTCTGAGTTAAAACGCTGTTTATAAAAGTCAATGTAACATTAAGAAGGAAATGTTATTCTATAATTGCTGTATTTTTTATCATAACGAAATATTGAAAATATTTTTTTCATGTAAATAATTAATGATGATATTTCTTATCTAACAATATGTCTATTGATTTAAAAATTGTTATATTGATAAAAATGTGTTGAAACATAGTAGAATTATATTTTACTATATAACATTGCAATTGAATTATATATAGGTTAATAAATTATGTATAATTATATACATCTCAAACTCGGAAAGTGCAGTATGATATTCTTCTGTACTATTATTATCTGGAAAGCAAGTACACATAATTGTAGATTTTACTGACTAATTATCTATTTCACAATAAAATTTTGAAAATTTTGAAAATTTGTGCCGAAAAGGTTTTTTTTAAATTTAAAAATTACGTCAAAATTATAACTTTACATTATAGCATCAATCGATCAAGAACTATCGATTGCTCTTCTCATTATCCTTCACGACACAGAATAATTTATATGCATTATTTCCTTATAAAAGGAAACTTGATTATAATTGTGCATTTTGATTGGATATTATTGAAGCGTATTAAAAGGAAATAAGGCAAATTTCCTAATGTATTATATAATTATACAGAAGAATAAAAAAAAATTAAATAAAAACAAAGGTACAAAAATTTCAAGAATTTTACGAAAATATATGCATAAGTTAAATAAGACTTTACTCATGTCGACGCGAGTGACTTATGAATTGCTCGAGCTACAATGCCATTTAACATTATTTATCATACGAATATTCACCTTATTCCTTTTTCTTTCAATATAGATTAACTTTAATTTAATCTTGATTTAACTTATTCTTTATTTTTTTCTAAGAATTCTAAGAATTAAAAAAAACGTAATTATTTTTTATATTTCTCTCTTACATTTTGACTGTCTCTCTACGTTAGTCAATTGAAATCTTTTGAACTAAAAAATTATTCATTTAACGGACTACGAAAACCTAACATGCCGCGTGGATAATCAACTCATGTTTGCGTGTCTGGAAATCAGTGCTTCACTGATGTATTTATTTATCATCGTCTTGTCAAACGACAAAATTGTAACTTGATATTCATTAGATTTAAATAGCAGCGCGCTGTTCTTCCGGGTGACGATCGAGCTTTTAGATAACATATGATTACGCAACCGGCATAACATAGACCTGTCATGTGATCTCTCTCAGTTACACGCACTGTCTCTCTCAAAGTTACACGCACGCACGCAAATGGGCGCGAGCACGTAGTACGGTGGGCGCGTGCGAAGGACCACACACCGTGCGATATTCAAATGAACGCCACTTACGACCGACAATCGCATTGCCATAAATGTCATTTCGCGGTTTCACGGGTGCGTCTCCTTATTCCGATCGAATTTCTCCGCGTGATTTTTACAGTTTACATAAAATATCGATAGTCATCTCTATGGATCTGTTAATTAACGAAGATATCACTTAAATTTGAAGAGATTGTAAAAACATATTCCATTAACACCTTGGTTGGAATTCATATATGGTATGATTCGCAATATTCGGCGATAACTGCTCCGAATGTATAATGCTATTTAAATTAAAATTATTCAAAAAATCATGGGAAAAGAAATTTAACGTATATTTATCAATTAGCGTTATTGCTTGCTAATAAATACATTTAAAAAATCTAGAAAAAAAAAACATAAAATATATTTATAAATGAGCAATATTGCTTGCTAATATAAATGAATTAAATGTTTGATAATTTATGTAATAATATAATTGAATTGTTGAAGACAATTTTTAATAATGTCAATTTTATATACATATATTTACGTAATGTTATGTAGTTATACATATTAGATGTATATCTTATGACAAATTTGATTGGATGCATTCAGAAAATACTGCATGCACATTAATGTAAAGGTATGTGTTTAATATAAATATAGACCTTTACCTTTACATTAATTTGTGTACGACGACTTTAATGACATCTTCTAATATATACATCTTCTAATATATATAACTACATAACATACTAGTGCGTCCAACCGAATTTACTATTAGATCAATTTTTTCTATTGTAATTTAATATCTGGAATAATTGAGATAAATTAAATATGCGCGAAATTGTGTGACGGAAATTAATAAGACGGGAATTAAGAATGTAATAAGCGGAACAGCATTTAATACTATATTCTCTAGTGACCGAATTGATCAGTCTACTTCGAAATGCGCAAGATAAATGACACTTGGCGATATTGAATAAACACTCGATACGCGGTGAAATCTATGCATTCATAGCAGCCAACGCAGTAAAATATTTCTAGAAAGAATTCATCCACTGATAGATGACGGGTTTTATAAATATTGATGGCCGCTCGTCTTACATAGTGGGTCAGAGCTTTTGATTTTGGTTTTCCGACGAAGATAGCGTCGGAAATATGGCCATCGCGCTGATGACGCCAATGATGATGATGATAATGGTGATGATCATCATGATGATGATGGAGGTGGTTCTTGATATTGGGTTCTTCGAAGAGAATTCCTACTGGGTAGAGTGCGAAGCGCCGTGTACAACGACACCTTCGCGTCTGCTTCGAATCTGTAATTCAAATTCGAAAGTCAAATTAATTTAACGCTCGTCATTTTTCACGTTTCGGCGGCGCCGCGCCGCGGCACGCGGAGCCTCGGCAGCTATCTTTCGATATTTCATCCCGTAGAATACCGTGCCCACTCCCCCTGTGATAGATGCATCTCTCCGTGATTGTGCTGTCACGCTCTTGAAACGAGGAAGACGCGCCACGAATATTTCAAGTATTATAAATGCGCGGCCGTGGGAGCGAATGATAGTCGACATTTCGCTACCGATTCGTACACGAGAGATTTATCTTATTCCTTGCATTGACCTTGTGCAAGATTCGTATAGATGATGTGTAGTTGCGTTACATAGCGTCATGTAAATTTGTTATATCGCATGTGCGTTAATTACATAAGTAAGTTCTTCACTAGATTGCTCAACTTATATAAACGTATTGGTATTTTTAAAAATAACGATAATATTTACGATTTGATGCTATTGAAGTACATTCCCAAACTAGATGCTCCTATTTCGAGAGTTATTATGAGTTAACAAGTCTCGCAGGTTATAAATATCTCTCACCTTATAACCTATCGATATTGAACGATGCACGGTGGTTGAAACCAGTCGGCAAGCCGTGAGTTAGTGCTTATAATCGCGTTAGTCTAATCGGTGCTATAGGGAGTCCGTTTCAGAGTTGAAAGGGACCAAAGGCACTAAAACGGTCCTATTAAGCCTCTATAGACCGCCACAATTAGGCCACCCAATCCCCAATACAATAACGTAGTAACTTTTCGGGGAACCAAGTCTATCTGGGTTCGTGAAGGGGATTGAAACGATTTCATGCTTGTCACCACTATTCTCATTTCCTTGGAAACTAAATCTAAGCACATTTCTTCAAACTCATCTCAGTATGAGATTTCTGTGTTTTTTCAAATAGTTAATTAATCTTAGAATGCGTAGTTTAAACGAATGATTTTTAATATATAGAAATAAATTAATCATGTAATAACATGTTATCATTACTACACAGCATATGAAAAAATGTAAAAATGTTTTTTAAATTTAATACTTATATGTAATAAAATATACATATATTGTGAAATTTATATTATACTGGCATTAATTATTATTGAAACGATGTGATAATTCGCTTTACGTGAAATATTTTCGAAATTTTTTAACACTTGTTTTCAATGTAAATTAAATTCAATTTTGATTCAACTAATTCCTAGAATTAGAAAAAGATGTAAAGTTAGTTGAACCAAGATGAAAGTTAAATCTTTTGTGGAACGGTTATAAGAACGCGAAAAAAAAAAAAAATACGTGAACCTTTCCATAGGCTTAATTCGTTGATTCTTTTTCTTCTTCATCCTCGGCGATGATGGGAAACCTCAATGAAGGGAAACCGACGTGATGCATGACTGCTCCCCTGTAAATTATTATATAAGCGCCACCCTATCTCCGAATCTGCGAAGTTTCAGAAATCTCTTTCTCGTTTCTCCATTTCTCCTGCCTTCTACCCCATAGATCACAAAGAAACCGCCAGTAAGTTCACGGCAAAGTTTATAGGAGACAAAAGGGGAAATGTGTTGCCCGCTGAAAAATCGCCGGCGCTGCAGCTATTATTAATCTGTGTCCGACACGCGTGAGCGCCGGTTGCGATGTGTTTTCATGACATAATTCGGAATCGATTTAACTTCTTAGCGCCCCTGCGTGACGTGTAAAGGACTCTTACTTGCTGCACCCGTCCGTAACTCAGGACGTACAACATTCCGGCTTTTAAGTCTCATTACCATACCTCCTTCGTTTGCCGCTCGGGTTCTGCATCCTATTACATAGCTATTACACTGCCGGTTTACTCGACCGGTTACCGGTACCTGAATATTTATTTAACCGATTACTTTTTTCATCGACTCCAGGGAAATTCGATCGCCGTCGCGCTGACTGCTTCGTAAAATTATGGGAAGCGAATGAAGGACGGATAAAAGGCTGCTGCCCTTTCAAAGGCGGCGCTATATTATTATATGCATTCTTATAATATCGCACTTGAGATTATTAATAACATTATTTAGTCAAGGTAACTAACTATGTATAATCCGTATAAATAATTATATGGTAAGAATGTTAATAAGAATCACTTATTATAAAACGAGCGATTCTACGAAGTAATTTAACAACGGATATGGAATATTTAACTCACATGTGTACCCTATATACGTATTTAATATTTCTCAAAAGTAAGTCTCTTTAGCTGGCTCCGGTCATGTAAAATTTCATAAATTCAGATTGATTATTAAAAAGTAAATTGTTTCTTTGTAACGCCAATTACCTTCTTGAAATGTAAAGTTGCAAAATTAAATTGCAATCACTAATGTTGCCAAAAGTAAAAATTTTTGCTCTCTTTCCTTGCAGATTCTTTAAAGTGATGGATGATTTCACATCGACATGCGGTGAAGGTGAGTTTGCATTACTTCAAATATATTTCAAACAAAAATTCCTCGACTCAGAAATCGAAGTAACTTCATTTCATCTACCACAATCGTGGATAATAATGCAACGCTTTGCATTGATTGCGAGCAGTTGAATTGCTAAAATATTTGATGAAAGTTGCAAGACTCATGTCTGATCGGCGCCAACTAAAATGCATCAGGTTCGACAACAGTAGGAAATAGCTCTACGAAACTTTGTATCAGCAATCATAAAAAAGAAACATCGAACATTGATGGGTACTCGTGTTTCTAGCGAGAAAAATCTTGCAGAAGTTCTCGCTTGAATAAAACTGCTGATCACGACTGTACGGATGCATCCTTTCCTAATTTACTCTCTCGATTACGGCTCGGTCGTGTTGTATGTTGTGAGAACGAATGTAGAAGTTGGTGGTTGTTTTACTCGCGCGATTGTACGATCCGGCTTCTGTGTTTCGAATGAGAAGAATTCGACAAAGACGACGACTACGACGATTGGAAACGAATTCGACCGGAGTTCGAGAAGCGAAGGATCGCCCACGCGCGAAGTATATACCGGGGCGTTGTTAATTATCTGCCGCCGTTTATCAAGCAGTAGAGAAGAAAGTTCCCTTGAGCGTTTCTTCTTCTCTCTTCTACTCTCGTTTCTCTTTCTCCATCCGTCGTCGCTTTCTTCCTTTTCTTCTCTTCTCTGCATGTATAACCTCGCGTCCCTCCATTTTTTCTCATGCCAAACGGCCACTCATATCTATGAGGCTGCGTTGGGATTTGGTGTACATGTACACCGTGATTTAAGAATCGAGTTTTGATCTCTGGTTTATTTCGAGGTTATCTTAAATCTTTATGTATCTGAGATCTATTGTCTTCAAGGTATACTTTTTCAAGACAGTAATCTTCGGACGCTCGAAATTTTGAAATTTATTCGAGAGACCTGTTTTATTAAACTTACACAAAATTCACGCAAAACTTTCAAAATTGTTGGAATTTGCAGAATTCCTCAGGAAGTTTATAAGATGTGAATTAATTAACGTAATCATCTCGGATTTCTGCTGTCGAAATTACACAACCGAGCATGTTCGGTTACGTTATCGCGACTTACTGGATTTGTACGTGAGAAACTTATGAATCAACTCGAACTTGGAAGGTGGAACGGTCCATCGAAGAACAAGTTGAGACGCATTCCAAAGCAAAAGAAGCTGTTTAGTTGCTAATCTATCGAGCCACCACTTAGCATTTATCAATACCGTATATCCAATGTCTAATACCAAAACGCTAGTCGATCGTATAGGGACGCTCGTACGCAAGTATCTCGTCACATTCATTAAATTGATTATTAATTCTCAAATACATTTAAAAATCAAGTTTAGAGTAAAGTAGCGCCAATTTTTTATTCTTTTCATTTTTCACATTTAAATTTATCTTTAATTGATATTCTCAATGGATCCAGATGTTTTCTTTAACTATGTTGGGAAAGTTGTTTATAACAATTTTTTTTTTACAATTTTACATAATCTTATTTTTCGGATTTTGATCTTCACAATGAAAAAATCGTTCAATTACGTTAATTTTAAACAAAGTTACATTAACTCTTAATATACATATGATGATTTTCTGGTCTTTTACTATACACACGAGAAGTTTATTTATTTATGCAATCTTGGATTTTTCTTATTTAATAAATATACAAATTTATTAAGTGATTCTTACATATAATTCAACATCTTTAAAAAGTATTTATAATATTGTATATTAAAAAAAATTGTACATAAGATTGTGTATTTAAAAACATTGTATAAACATTATAATTAACAATAAGTACTTGGTACACCTAATTTTTCGAAAAAAAGAAATGTGTACCAAGGAATAGTTTAAGTATTCATAATTGATTCTTATATTTAGAACTGTCTTAAGTGCAGTCTTAAGATGTCATAAGCCAATCACAGAACCGTATTAGAATCTTAAGAACTTAAAATAAGAATTGACTATAAATACGGTTTTAAAATATACTGTGAATATCAGTTAAAGAAGCAGAGTGAATACCGATTAAGGTTTATATATTTCACGAATTGTTTCGATGTGTATCTAATTATTTCTGAAAGTAAAATATAAATTGCACTTCGAAAGTATTAGGCATGCTATAGTCTTTTTGCGCGAACTCAAATCATAGTATGATTTGAATTCGCGCAAAAGATGATTATCATATTAATTTTCGTTCAAGCATTTTACAAAAACCTTCATTCTTAGTGCATTTTGCGACATACTCCATATACGTACACATCGCGATTGAACTTAAAATCATTCGATTGATTTAAAGCGGCAATAATCGGCAGCTTGAAAAGACTCTCTAACAAGCCGGTGATATTTTCATGTTTATGTACGCCAGACATTAACGTCTCCCCTCGTTTAATGGTTCTTATGTGTAAGGCCGGCGGAACTTTACACTCTTGTGGTACTAGGATCTTTCCCGTATTCTCGGTACAAGACGACCAGGATCTACCAGAGGCTATTTGAGCTGACGTACCTCTCGCGTATATATCATATTGCCACATTTACTACGTCGCTTCGGGTCATACTTCACGACTACTCCAGTAGCCCGAAAACCAACCTTCACACCGTACGGGGAGTGGCATATGCAATTCCGGGTGCGCCGCCCGCCTTTTATTCCTTCGTCGGCGATATCTTGGGGGCACGAACGAAAACAATATTTGCATGCGACCGCCCACCCTCGTCCATCAGTATGCACGAGGTTGTACTGCAACCGATCCCTTCCGTCTCTTCGTTTCGCGCTGTTTGAAACGTGACGGATCGAAGTTCATTACAACAAATTTTTACTTCGTTCAAAATTACTTAGCGAAACATTTTTGTACCGCTTTCCTGAATTTCGAATTATGTTTAACTAAAATAAGCAAAACTCAATTTTCTTGTATGTGAAAGAAACTTATAATAAAGCAAGACACTGTTCGAAA
>Ga0157364_1000693_pt1 | contig 24975 bp, 22 predicted proteins | sample AttsexASBM2_FD_111476 | JGI IMG/M metagenome (GOLD analysis project Ga0157364, IMG submission 111476) | Fungus gardens microbial communities from leaf cutter ant in Ribeirão Preto, State of São Paulo, Brazil - Atta sexdens ASBM2 | ecosystem: Host-associated > Fungi > Mycelium > Unclassified ...
AAAAACACGGTAAAGGGCACCGCCGTATCTGGCGTAAGCTGCATTTGGCTGTGGATGCCAAAACACATGAAATTATCTGTGCTGACCTGTCGCTGAACAACGTTACAGACTCAGAGGCCTTCCTCGGACTCATCCGGCAAAGCCACCGGAAAATCAGGTGCGCCGCTGCAGACGGCACTTACGATACCCGGTTATGTCACGATGAACTGCGGCGTAAAAATATCCGCGAACTCATCCCTCCCCCGAAGGGTGCGGGTTACTGGCCTGTTGGATATGCAGACCGGGATCGTGCTGTTGCGGATCAGCGCCTGAGTGGGAGCAATATACGATGGAAATGGACAACGGAATATCACCGTCGGCCAATAGCGGAAACAGCGATGTACCGGGTAAAGCAGTTGTTGGGTTGTTCACTGCCCCTGCGTACCTACGACGCTCAGGTAGCAGAGGCTATGGCCATGGTGCGGGCGCTGAACAAAATGACAAAGGCCGGAATGCCTGAAAGCGTGCGCATTGCATGAAAATACAACCTGCTGCGGGGAAGCTCAGCCAAAATCTGGTTTATTCAACAAAGTCATTACAGATATCACCAATACGCTGTCCGGTCATAACTCTCACTAAAAGGTTGAACCTGAAGGCCCAACCTCCTTCCAAAGATATTAATTCTACCAACTCTACATCTGACACATCCTATTTCACCAGAACAAACTTCTCTCTACTTAACTGACCGCCTGTTTCAAGAGGAAGAAGGGTACAGGTTAGTCTTGGGGCTAATGGTCTCTTAGATAAGTCCACTTTTCAGCCAGTTCAACTGAATTTCCCCTTTTCTGGTAAAAGATGTCATTTTGCTGCATAATCATTCAATGATGATAAATTAATCAAGTCCTATTTAGTGAGTTTAAGCTGAGGGAAAGTTAATATTTCACCGCTCAATCTGGCATTGAGTGACGCAACGAATTTTCTGGTGCGCGTGAAATGGTCTTATGCTAAATATCATTTTTAAAAGTAGACACGGAGTAGTAGATGGAGATTAAAATACGAGCAGTCGAGTTGAAAGATGCAGAGCAACTTAAAAATATATATAGCCAAAAAAATGTCCAAGAAAACACGTTGCAACTGCCGGTGCCATCCCTAAGTTACTGGGAAAATAGAATTCAAAATTATACTGAAAATGGGTGGATTGGATTCGTTGCCGAGCTTGATGGCGTTGTTGTGGGTGAATTAGTCATTTTTACTGAAAAAAACATAAGGCTTAGGCATGTAGTTTCTTTCGGGATCGCTGTAGATGTCAATCATTCAGGAAAAGGCATAGGCAAACAGCTGATTACTTTTTTTCAGGAATATGCATTTCAATGGCTGGCAGCCAGTAGGCTCGAGTTAGAAGTTTTTGTTAGTAACTGTTCTGCAATAAAACTTTATGAAAGGTTAGGATTCGAAATTGAAGGTAAAAAGAGAAAGGCCGCATTGAAGGATGGCGTGTATCAGGATGTATTTATTATGTCGAAATTAGCCAGTTAAACTTAAGCCCTAGAGAGTATACTTCTAGGGCTTAAGCAATATTGTCGGCATCCGCAAGAACGACTTATGGTAAATCCGACTGCGCTGCTTCCCAGTGCTTCATTTCTTCTGAAATAAACCAACTAACATTTTTGCAAACCAATATGTCAGATAACTGAAAATTCTGACCAGTATTAGAAAAGAGCATGTATTTTTTAGGTATTCGTTCACCAGCCTAGTTGAACAGGTAGCGATAACTCTCGCCAACACTTTTGATGTCGTTAAGTTGTGAACCTAAAGTGGCCTAGCCTTAATGGCACTCATGGGAAGATAGCAGCTTTGTGCTTAAGGTATAAAGTACTTTTCATTAGCGACAATTCGATGGTAGGCAAAAATGTTGATAGGTAGAAGAGCAGTTGTCACCGGTGGTGGCAAGGGATTTGGCCAAGCATTGTGTGTCGGACTCTCCAGGGAGGGAATAGAGGTAGACTTCTGCGCCCGACGTTCCGAGGATATCGATAATACCTGCGAAATGGTCAGGGCCGAAGGGGGGATTGCCAGAGGGTATCTCTGTGACCTTACTCTGACAGAGTCTGTACAGCAATTCGCTGCACAGTTGACGACGGTAGAAAAACCCATAGACATTCTGATCCTAAACGCAGCACAGTGGTTATCAGGAACCTTAGATAACCAGCAAGAAATAGAAATTATTACTACTATCAATTCCGGCGTAACTGGCTCTATTTTACTGACCAAGGCACTGCTACCCAGTTTAAGACGCTCTGAGGGCGCGGATATTATATCTATCATTTCGGCTTGTGCTATTCCACACTTTACCGATTCCATCGCGCACCCAGCCTTTTTTGCAGGTAAGCACGGACTCAGTGGCTTTACATCCCTACTGTCAGAGCAATTAGCCTCGGAGAATATCCGAGTGACTGGGTTGTATCCGCCGGATTTCGAAACTACGTCTGTAGACGCGCTTATCGATAATCAGGCTAAGATGGGGCAACAATTACTAAATGGGCGTTCTATTTGGGAAACTATACGCTTTTTATTACTTCAGCCTCGTAGTTGCCATATTAGCAGTATCTACTTTAAAGGACCGACTCGCGAAACACTGAAGTCAGTGCAATAGCCAATAACTAAATCGACGTTTCCTATCAAAATCCCCTGCAGTTGAGGTGTTATACCTTAGGCGTAAATGCGCATTCTGTAAGTCGTGGTACTTCGCCCACAGCTATGTTAAATAATCGATAACCACAACCGCAGCGTTAAGGAGCATTATGAAAGGTAGCTGTCTTTGCAAAGCCGTGAGTTATGAATGTGATCAGCTGAGCAGTGGTATAGTGAACTGTCATTGTCATACCTGTCGGAAAGCTCAGGCTGCCCGTTACGCGCCCACGGCAAAGGTAGAGCGCAAACATTTTCGCCAGCGGCAGGGAGAACACCTGCTTAAGGCTTACGAATCATCCGCTGGAAAGTTTCGTTATTTCTGTTCAGTGTGTGGTTCGCATCTGATGGCTGAAAGGCCCGCTCAGGGGCATGTGATCTTAAGGGTAGCAACCTTAGATGACGGGCCTGCTGTTACAGGCATTTCTCATATCTGGTGCAGCCATGATTTACCTTGGCTTGTGGACAGTGAAGTAACACCTCACTTTGCTGAATGGCCACCTGAGTGACGATGATAAACACTAGCTCGGTGTTTTGGTGATGAGCGACAGTCGCTTAGCGACTGGTTGAGTACTTACTGAGTAATAGCTATACCCGTGCGGTAGACACCTGCTACTTAGCCGAAAGGCAGCAGTGATAGACGATAACTATGTTAAGTCATCGGTAACCACAACCGCAAAATTAAGGGGCATTATGAAAATGAGCTGTCTATGTAAAGCAGTAAGTTATGAATAGGTTCAGCTGAGCAGTGGGGGATGGGGGACTAGCAGTATGACTGCTCGCTGGTGACGGAATATTAAACGAGCAAGACTCAATCCTTCCCTGCGGTAATAATTTTACCTTTAAACAGGTCAAAGAACTCGTGGATATCCTCGATGAGGACTTCTGGATGGAAAGTATCCTCAAAAACCCTATCTGGGTTTTCCGGGTAGTCGCTGATAAACAGGTCGAACTCCTCGGTCAACAGATACAGAATACCAGCAGGGCAATTAGCGATGTAGTAATCCACCGCTCCTTCAATAGAGTCTGCTTCGCAGATATAATCGAAATCTTGATTCAGATAAGCACCCATTAGGTTTTCAATTAACGGATAGGGCGTTTTCATCGTGAGCAGTCTTCCCAGAAAAAGGGCGACAAGCTAAAAGATTTTTTGTTGTCTGTATTTAAAGTCTCCGGTTCAGTGACTGAGTTATCAGACTGTATAGCGGTAACCTGAATGCGAGTGATCGCTATCTGTAATGCGTCATCCATAACCTTTATGTCCTCCAATAATCATCAGCCGGTGACTGAATACACTTTCTGTATCAGTGAATAGCGTCAGCCCAAGACCCGCACTGTGACGAAACCGTTTCCTGCTTGGTAGCTAGGACTGGCGTGGCTAAAATATACACCCTTGTTAGGAATATAGGCTAAAAGCCTAGTCAATTTGTGTAGCTGATCACGCGGAGGAGAACTTTATTCCGAGCCTTATTCCAGTGGTTGCGACTAAGACTGCGTGGTGGACAGCACGATTAGTGAGGGAGAGGGCTTTAGCGCACTCTCTACAGCAGACTATCTGTCGTTATTCACCGGACATTTGACAGTAATGCCCTTTAATTAACCCAAGCCGCGCTTAGTTTCGCCTACCAGGAGTCTTCACTGCAGAAAATGACGCTGAACGGCTTGTGAGGGACTCGTTTTTGTTATCTTTGCTGAACATCAACGATACAATCTATGAGTAGTTCCATTCTGATGGCAGATGCCGCTTGCCCTATACCCCCTATATTGTCCTGTGCACAGGGGAGTACGGCGACTTCAACGCACAGTATTGCTAAGGCCGTTGCAGACCTATTGATTGAAATGAAGAGGTAACATCATTCCCGATCATATTGTAGAGTCAATATCAGTAATTTGTGTTACAGTCATTTACAGCATTCACCATTCTCATATTTAGACAGGAAATTAAGTGAATAAGATTATACCATTTGTAGCGATGGCGTTATTTAGCCAACTTGCCATGGCCGATGATAGTCTTGATATCGATGGCTTACCCCTGGTATTGACGCTGCAGGATAATAGAACCGTTAGCGTGTCAAACTGTGATGAATTCATTAAAGTTAGGAAGGCAGGAGGGGTAGTAAAAGAACTTCCAGATTTACCTAATGATTTTTATGATGGGATGAGGATGGAGCTTATTGATTGTTATGTAAAAGCCGTAGTTTCGCAGCGGAGTTTAATGAGGAGTAATGCACCTAAACCGTCTTTAAGTGAGATGTTACACCATATTCCAGCAACTGAAAAACTGTTGATCAGTGATGATGAAAAAGAAAGTGTCGAGAAAAAGTTCAAAGGGAAAAGTATTTGGGATGCAGAGCCTGATTTGACTAGCGTTGATGACACTGTCATTTCAAAAAAGAATGATGATGGTTACAAGCTGATTAATTATACCTCTTACACATCAAAGGATGGCAATGAGGTTGATTTAGTGACTATGGTATCATTTGTTTTGCATGGCACTTATGCTTACAGTAGAAGTTATTTCATTAACTCCAAAGAAAAAAATATTTGGGATGTTGAGGAGTTGAGTGTCAATAGCCCGTTGCATTAATGGCTAGAAGGGCATATCGGCGTAGACGACTTTTATCATCAAAGAAGGTATACGTTATTTTTATAGGATGACTTTCTCTACAGTGATACCTAAAAGCATTACGCGTCAAATATAAGCGTATTCGCGGCGTGTTTACGGATTAGGGTTATGCTGCAGGTCACGTCACGCTCAATACCACGATGAAGCGTACCGATATACAGTCCTTCCATGAAGATATCGATGCGGCCACAGATAAGCCTTCGTTAGTGAGCAGGGTATTTTAATCATCTTTGCCGAGTGGCACCCGTAAACTCTCCGGGAACGGGATTATTCAGGAGGACAAAAGAGTATTGAGACGATAAACGTACCGGTTAAGAATGGCAGGAAGAGCTTTTTAAACAAATAATTGTTTGAAGAGGCGTCAGGAACTCAGCTTAACAGGGCGAGAGATAAGAATAGCTGGGATATTCTTCAGTCACTCCAGACGGGTACGTCTTCTGACCCTCTGGTATTAAACTTGGTTATTCCATACTGCATCTCTAATATTAACTGCCCTAGGTAGCAGGCCCAGAGCGTAAAAACGGTCGGCAATGATCTGCTGGTCGCGGATTATCGTCAGGTCCATACTTTGTGTCAGATGACTACGGTGGGCCAAAGCATGATTCATCGATTCGGCAGATAGTCCCAGTTCAGCCGATAGCAATTTTGCCGCTTCACATCGGTTATCATTAATATAGCGACCGGTCTGAAACAGTGCCTCTAATAACACAGACAGCAGGTCTGGGGAATGCGTGGCAAAGTCACGATGCGCTAGGTAAAACTGATGATTATTTACCCGGCCGCGACCATCGGCGATCATCCGGAAGCGGCCACTGAGTTCAGCATCACTCAGGATCGGATCCCACATCATCCATGCATCCACGGCGTGGTAATCACTGGGTGTCAGAGGATAGCGGGGCGGAGAATAGACTACCCGCACATCATCCAGTGTCAGTCCGGCTTCGTCCAGGATTTGTACCAGCAGATAATGCACATTTGATCCCTTATTCACAGCGATACGCTTCCCACACAGCTCGACAATTGAAGTGATGGGGCTATCACTGGCTACCATCAGGGCGACGCCTTGCGGGGCTGCGGGCTCCCTTGCGACATACAGCACCCGGTTATCCCCGGCTTGGGCAAATAATGGAGGGACTTCTCCGGTGGTACCGAAGTCAATCTCTCCATTGCTCAGGGCATGGAGCAATTGCGGCCCGGCAGGAAATTCACTCCACAGGACACTGATGCCACTGCCGGCAAACTGTTGTTCCAACGATTGGCGAGCTTTGAGTATGCCGAGATTGCCAAATTTTTGATAGCCAATACGCAGTTCACGCTCATGCTGTATGCGATGCGTTGATGCCGACTGCCGTTGACGTTTCAGGCTACGACGGGGGCGGATTAGCCCCAAATGTGCGAGGTGAGTACGTAAAGTATTACGGCTAATTCCGAGCAAATTGGCGGCCTGTAGTTGATTATTACCGCTTAATTCAAAGGCGTTACGGACCAGAGTATACAGCACCCGCTGATATAACTGTGGACTGCCACGGCCTAATTCCTGCTGTATCAGTGTCTCCAGCGCGGGTTGTTCGGGAGCAGTTGAGGGCGTATTTTGCGCAGAAGACAGCCGCAACTGCTGCGGGGTAATCAACGGTTCTTTACACAGTAGCACTGCATTGTGCAGCGTATTTTCTAACTCACGGATATTCCCAGGCCAGCTGTAATGGGTAAGTGCTGTGAGGGAATCATCACTTAGACGCAGCTGTGGCCGTCCGAGTCGCCGTGCATACAATCGGAGAAAATGTTCTGCCAGTCCAGGGATATCTTCCCGTCTGTCACGTAACGACGGCAGGTTTACGGCAGCCACATTCAGCCGGTAATAAAGGTCTTGCCGGAAGCGTTTTTCCCGTATTGCCTGAGCGAGGTCAACATGGGTCGCGGCAATCACCCGCACATTGACCTTCACTGGCCGCCGTGACCCGATGCGGGTAACCTCGCGTTCCTGTAATACCCTCAGCAGCTTTACCTGTAAGCGTAGGCTTAGTTCGCCGATTTCATCTAGCAAGAGCGTGCCGCCTTCGGCAGCCTCGAACCAGCCGAGATGCCGATCACCAGCCCCGGTAAAGGCGCCTTTTTCATGGCCAAATAACTCAGACTCGGCAAGGCTTTCGGTCAGTGCTCCGCAGTTGACCGCTAGAAAAGGCTGCTGACGGCGCGGGCTGTTGTGGTGTAGGTAGCGTGCCACAACTTCTTTACCAGTACCTGTTTCGCCAATTATAAGAATGGTGGCATCGGTCGGTGCAAGGCTATCGAGAACACTCTGAAAAGCGATAGACGCTGGATCAATAAGTAATGGTCCTTGTGGAGTCATAGGTCATATTCCAGTAATACAGACCGTCAAACCATACCGTTTCTTCTCGGTTGCGGCGAGAGAGGAAAAGGGCAATTTACTGCATTTGCAGCAGTTGGGCAGTACCCTTTGCTGCAAATGTAGCAACCGCTGATTAAGCCTTTATCTGTAATTAAATGATAAATAAGGATAAAAAAAATTATCAGATTGGCATGTTTCCTGCTCTTGAGGTTATAACCAAACGTTTTATTTATATCTAATAAAAATGAATATCGTTATATAGGAAATAGATAATGACTGACTCAGCACAGGAAAATATCAACGTATTCTGGTTTCTTCCCACCCATGGTGATGGCCGTTATCTAGGAACTACTGAGGGCGGACGACCGGTCGATCTGGCTTATCTGCAACAGGTGGCACTGGCTGCCGATAATCTTGGCTATTACGGGGTACTGATCCCGACCGGTAAAAGCTGTGAAGACTCCTGGCTGGTGGCTTCGGCCCTAGCGCCGCTGACCAAAAAACTTCGTTATCTGGTGGCGGTGCGTCCGGGACTACAACCGCCGACACTGGCGGCGCGCATGGCAGCCACGCTGGACAGGTTGTCCGAAGGCCGGTTGCTGATTAATGTCGTGACCGGCGGCGATCCGGTAGAGAATAAAGGCGATGGTATTTTTCTCAGCCACAGCGAGCGTTATAACGTCACCAGAGAATTTCTTGAGGTCTACTCCCGTTTACTGAAAAGCGAGAAGGTCGATTTTCACGGTGATTATCTGCGGGTTGAGGGGGCAGAAGTGCTGTTTCCGCCGGTACAGCAGGATGGCCCGCCACTCTATTTTGGCGGTTCGTCGGAAGAGGCCATCGATGTTGCGGCCAGCCAGATTGATACCTATCTGACCTGGGGAGAACCGGTGGCACAGGTAGCTGAAAAACTGACGGTAGTGCGTAAACGAGCCGAAGAACGTGGTCGGACGCTGGATTATGGTATCCGCCTGCATGTGATTGTCCGGGAAACCGAGCAGGAAGCCCGTGCAGCCGCGGATAAGCTGATTGCGCATCTGGATGATGACACCATTGCCGCGGCCCAGAAAATTTTCGCCCGCATGGATTCGACCGGACAGGCTCGGATGAGTGCATTACATGGCGGTTCCCGTGACTCCCTGTGGATAGGCCCGAACTTGTGGGCGGGGGTCGGACTGGTCAGGGGTGGTGCAGGCACCGCGCTGGTGGGAAATCCGCAACAGGTGGCTGAGCGTATCCGTGAATATCAGGCGCTGGGGATCTCAAATTTTATTTTTTCCGGGTATCCGCATCTGGAAGAAGCATACCGGTTTGCAGAACTGGTGATGCCGTTGCTGCCGCTGGCCTCAAATGCCGACAGACATCAGAGAACGGTTAATACTGGGCCGTTCGGTGAAACTATCGGCGGTGATCTCCGTCCGGAGAAACAGACAGAAAATAGCGGAGGGCGGTAATGCATCGCTCTGCGAACTCTCCGGCACCAGACAACGGACAATGGGCACAGAATGTTCTGGGTGGGTTGCTGGTAAGCGATCGTGTGCACAACACAGCTTCTACCATCCAGGACAGCAGCCCGCAGGCACCCTATGCAGCACGTACGCAGAGGGTTGATATGCGTAATCAGATCCATTTTTCCGCAGCTTGTGCTGTATTTGACAGGAACTAAGGTATGACTGAGCGGCATATTGTGATTGTGGGTGGCGGATTTACTGGTACTGCTCTGGCTATCCATCTGGCGCGAAATGGATATCAGGGTCTGAATGTCACACTTATCGAACCGCGGGAACAGCCCGGCCGGGGGGTAGCCTACGGCAGTACTGACCCGTCGCACCGCATTAATGTGCCTGCCTCACGTATGTATTTGTCGGCGAGTGGTGAGGGCGATTTTGATCGCTGGTTTCGCGATTCGGCGGCCTTCCGGGCCGATCCTCAAGCACTGTGGCACGACGGCAGTGTCTACCCGCAACGCGCGCAATTTGGTACCTGGGTCGGAGAGCAGTTTTCTGCGGCGGCCGGGGCTTCCGCTGCCAGGGTTCAGCATATCCGGGATCGCGCGGTGGCGCTGAAAGATGGCTATGTGCTGACCTCCTACGGGAAACGCTTCCGTGCCGATGAGGTGGTACTGGCCATCAGCCATCCGCCGCCGGCTCTACCGTCTCTGGCGGAAAATATCCGTCATTCTCCGCGACTAATTGCTAATCCGTGGCTAAAAGAGGTACTGGCCGGAGTTAAACCTCAGGAGAGGCTGGCAGTGATGGGCAGTGGTTTGACGATGTCCGATGTGGTGGCTTCGCTGCACCGCCAGGGGCACCGTGGCAGTATTGTGGCATTTTCACGCCGTGGCTTGCTGCCGCGTCCGAACTTGACGGGAGCCTATGCTCCGCTGACGCTGGATTATCGGCAGACTCAGGCTGCAACGGCATCTGGCTGGCTGCGGCGTATCCGCCAGGAAATCACCACCGCTGCCGGACAACAGTTGCCGTGGCAGCTGGTTCTCGATGATATTCGCCGTCAGGGACAAACGCTCTGGCAGCAGCTACCGCTCAAGGAACAACGTCGTTTTCTGCGTTTACTGCGACCGTGGTGGGACGTTCACCGCTACCGCATTGCGCCTCAGGTCAGTGAAGTGCTGGAACAGTGGCAGGCTACCGGACAGTTGCAGGTGAAAGCGGCACGGCTGGCCTCTCTGACCGAAATTTCTGACGGTCTGACCCTGACATTGCAGCCACGCGGGGGCAGCGCTGAAGCATTGACGGTAGATAAGCTTATCCTGACCACCGGCCCGGCGCATCAGGCTTTGTTGCAAAGTGATGTATTGCTTAGTCAGCTTGCCCGTGAAGGAACAATCTGTGCCGATGCGCTGGGGCTGGGGATACAGGTTAACCGCCATTCTCAGGCCCTGAATGACCGGGGAGAGGCGAATCCCCACCTGTATGTCGCCGGGCCTGCGGCCCGTGGATTTTTTGGTGAACTGATGGGCTTACCTCAGGTGGCTGATCATGCCGAAAGTGTGGCGCGGCAGCTATTGCTGGATGCCGCCTGGCCCGTGGATACAGAGCGATGTCGATCCTGACCTGTATACGCTGTTACTGATTTCCTGATTCAATTTTCCTGATTATAACGATAACGGGTGAACCGGCTGCCGCGTGCTGCTGGTTCCTGCCCGGGGAGCACTCTATGTCATCGCAACGTGAAATCCGCATTAATGCATTTGATATGAACTGTGTCGGCCACCAGTCACCGGGACTCTGGACCCATCCGCGTGACCGTTCTTGGCAATATAAGGACCTTGAGTACTGGACCGATCTCGCCCGCTTGTTAGAGAAAGGTAAATTTGACGGCCTGTTTATCGCCGATGTGCTGGGGGTCTATGATGTGTACAACGGTAATGCCGATGCAGCGATCCGTAATGCCACTCAGGTGCCGGTCAACGATCCTCTGGCGCTGATTACCCCGATGGCGTTGGTGACAGAACACCTCGGATTCGGGCTAACCGCATCACTCTCCTTTGAACACCCTTATCCATTTGCCCGCCGCCTGTCGACCCTCGATCATTTAACCAAAGGGCGTATCGGCTGGAATATTGTGACTTCCTATCTGGAAAGCGGTGCGCGGAATATCGGTCATCAAGCACAGACCGGCCACGATGCCCGTTACGATTACGCGGATGAATATCTGCAGGTGGTTTACAAACTGCTAGAAGGCAGCTGGGAAGACGATGCGGTATTACGCGATCGTGAACGGGGTATTTTTAGCGATCCGCAAAAAATTCATCCGATCAATCATCAGGGGGCGTTCTTTCAGGTCCCCGGTATCCATCTATGTGAACCCTCCCCACAGCGCACGCCAGTACTTTATCAGGCAGGTGCTTCCAACCGTGGTAAGCAGTTTGCTGCAGAACATGCGGAATGTGTATTTGTCGCGGCCCCTTCCAAAGTTTTACTGAAAAAAACTGTAGCTGATATCCGGCGCCGGGCCGAAGAGGCGGGGCGGGACCCGCGTAAGGTCCTGATATTTAATCTCCAGACCGTCATTGTCGGGGAAACGGACAAAGAGGCTCAGGACAAGTGGCGGGACTATAAACAGTACGTCAGCTATGAAGGCGCACTGACCTTAATTTCCGGCTGGACTGGGATCGATTTTGCAGAATACCGGCCGGATCAGGTACTGAGACATCTGCATACCAATGCCATTCAGTCAGCGGTAGAAACCTTTTCAACCGCCGATCCTGATCGTCAGTGGACGGTCGCGGCGCTGGCAGACTGGACAGGGATCGGTGGCTTTGGACCATTGATCGTCGGCAGTGCTGCCACCGTTGCTGATGAATTGCAAAGCTGGGTTGAAGAAACCGATGTTGACGGATTCAACCTCGCGTATGCCCTGACCCATGAAACCTTCAGCGATGTGGTGGAGTTGCTAGTCCCTGAACTGCAAAAACGCGGCGTCTACAAGCAGGACTATCAGCAGGGAACATTGCGCGAAAAACTGTTTCAGCAGGGACCGCGCTTGCAGTTTCCTCACCCGGGGGCGGACTACCGCCGGAATACCCGCTGATCAACCGGCCGCAGAAGGAAGGCACTAATGATTGAAATTGATAACTTGCATAAACACTACCTTAACGGCAGTCAGCGCACAGAGGTGCTGAAGGGGATAACACTGGCAGTACCTTCAGGATCTATCACGGCGGTTCTGGGTCCTAGCGGCGCAGGGAAATCGACCCTGGCCCGCTGTATCAGCCTGCTGGAAAAGCCGGATGCCGGCAGTCTTCGCGTGAACGGTAACGACCTGTCGAGTCTTTCAGGAGAGGCACTACGTCATGAACGGCGGGCAATAGGCACTATCTTTCAGACCTCCGCATTGCTGCAGCGGAGAACCGTCTGGCAGAACATTGCGCTGCCGCTGGAGTGGCTGGGGGTGGTTCCACGGGATATTAAAAAACATGTTGGGGAATTACTGGAAAACGTCGGCCTGTCAGACAAAGCACAGCATTACCCCGCACAATTATCCGGCGGGCAACGGCAGCGGACTGGAATTGCCAGAGCACTGTCCCTGAAACCGTCGGTATTACTGGCGGATGAAGCAACATCGGGGCTGGATCCACAGTCCACAGCCTCGATCCTGACATTACTCAAACAGTTACGTGATCAGTATGGTCTGGCGATCGTGCTGATCACTCACGAAATGGATGTGGTACGCGATGCGGCTGATGCGGTGGCGGAAATTCAGGATGGTCGGTTACTGCAACAGGGATCGCTGCAACAGTTACTGGCGGCCCCTGATTCCCGCCTCAGCCGTCAGCTGTTTCCTCTGCAGCCGCTAGCGGGAGAGGGCGATTTGCTGCTGCGGCTGAGCTACGGGGAACGCCCGCCAGTTGCAGACTGGATCAGTCAGGTCAGTCAGCATTATGCGGTGCATATTGATGTGCTGGCGGCACATGTCGGCCAGACCGGCGGCAGGCTGAGTGGACGGATGCAGGTTGCGATACGTTTTACCCAGCGCCGGACAGAGACCGATCGTCTGTTACAGCATCTGCATTTACTGGGTATCAATGCTGAGGTGATTCCGGCAGATAATCGGTTACAGGAGGCAGTATGAAACCGACGGACGTGATGAGTCAGGATACTCCCTGGAACCAGATACATACACTGATGGTCCCTGCGTATCTGCAAACCTGGCTGATGGTCGGCATTGTGATGTTGTTTGTCATTTCACTGGGCGGACTGACCGGCGTGGTGTTGTTTAATACCTCTCGCCAGGGGCTGTTTCCGCACCGCCGGCTGAATAGTCTGTTAAGTTGGCTGGTGAACATGGGACGATCCCTGCCGTTTCTGGTACTGATGGCTGCGATTATTCCATTTACCTACTGGCTGACCGGCACCACCATCGGCATTCCTGCCGCCGTAGTACCGATGATTGTTGCCGGTACGCCGTTTTTTGCCCGGCTGGTGGAAAATGCCTTACGGGAACTGCCCTCAGAGGTGACCTCGGTCGGACTGGTCTGCGGCGGATCACCCTGGCAGATTATTTTCCGGGCGCAGCTCAGCGAAGCGCTGCCAGCCATCGTCGCCGGGATTGTACTCAACCTGATCTCGATGATCGAATACTCAGCGATTGCTGGGACGATAGGCGCCGGCGGAATCGGCTACCTGGCGGTCGTGTACGGTTATCAACGTTTCGATAATCACATTATGATCGCCACAATCATCGTGCTGATTGCCACCATCCAGATTATCCAGTTTACCGGCGACCGACTGGTTGCCTTTCTTCAGCATGGAAAAGGAACACCTTCATCATGACTCATCAAGGTTTTGAAATTAAAAAGAAGAAAACATGGCCATGGAGAGTGGTGCTGGTGGCGGCAATCCTGGCCGCCGGGTTGGGATGGCATTTTGCGGTACAGAAAAAAAATGCAGTGACGTTTGGCACGACCCTGAAAGTTCATTTCGAGCCGGCGATGGCGGGTGAACAGAAGGTGATTGACTATGTCGCACAGCATATTGCCCCGGATTATGGCATTAAGATTGTCTCCGTCGGATTAGAGGATTCGGTTCAGGCTAACCGTGCGGTGGCAGACGGGCACTATGCAGCCACGGTACATGAGCATCAGTGGTGGCTGAAACAGGTTGCGGAAGCGAATAAATTTGCGCTGACCCCGACCGAACCCCTATTTCAATGGGCATTCGGTCTCTATTCTGACAAATACACGTCGGTGCAGGGTTTGCCTGACGGGGCAGTGATTGCCGTGCCAGACGATGGTGCAAACCAGGGACAGGCACTGTGGTTATTGCAACGTATTGGTCTGATTGGTTTGGACCCGTCTATTGAACCGCGTACCGCAAAACTGGCGAATATTCAGCAAAATCCACATCACTTTGTGTTTAAAGAACTTGATTTACTGACCCTTCCGCGGGCACTGAACTCCGTGGATGCAGCCATTGGCTATGTCTCTCAGTTTGATGCCGGTAAGGTACCGCGCAGCAAGGGAATACTGTTCCCGCCGGCACCGAAAACCTTTGCCTCGCAATTGGTGATTGGTACGCCTTATCTGAAAGATGCCAATATTATCAAACTGGAAAAAGCGTTTGCCGATCCGCGTCTGCAGCAGTGGCTGAAAGATACCCAGGATCCGTTGGTTCAGGGGGTATTGGTGCCTGTTTCGCGCGACTGAGTCACCAGATTTAGGCACTCTGCTACCGGGTTAACCGACAGGTTCGCCCGGTATTTTTTGTCGCAAAAAATTAAATTCAACTTATTGATTTTAATCAATTTTATAGCATTATTTGGCATTTGCCATTTCTAGTTCTGCCCCTTATAAATCGTCTTATCATCTGCAGCGTCTGCATCACAGCAGAGGCCATAAAAAAGACGAGGGTTCTATGAGTACGATAAACACGGATGACGGTATTATCCCACCGACATCTCATTCTTCTCCGGTGGGTTCTGTCGGCGATGTCGCCCAGCTGATTAATCGCTATGCCGGCACTAAAAAAAACAACTATGCAAAATTTATCGTCTTCCTCGCGCTCGGCGGGGTATTTCTCGATGCTTATGATCTGACCACGCTCTCTTACGGGATCGATGATGTCGTCAAAGATTTCCGACTGTCACCGGTACTGACCGGGGTGGTAACCTCCTCGATCATGGTCGGTACCATTGTCGGTAACCTGCTGGGGGGCTGGCTGACCGACAAATATGGCCGTTACTCGGTCTTTATGGCCGACATGCTGTTCTTTGTGGTTTCAGCGATTGCCGCCGGATTGGCTCCCAATGTCTGGGTACTGATCGGCGCGCGTTTTCTGATGGGGGTCGGGGTCGGCATAGATTTGCCGGTTGCGATGGCTTATCTGGCCGAATTTTCCAAATTTACCGGTAAGGGAAATAAGGCCTCGCGCCTCGCGGCCTGGTGTCCGATGTGGTATGCCGCCTCTTCGGTCTGCTTTTTGATTATTTTCGGCCTCTATTTCATTCTGCCTCAACAGCATATTGACTGGCTGTGGCGTGCTTCTCTGCTGTTTGGTGCGGTGCCGGCCTTACTGATTATCGCGGTACGCAGCAAATTTATGAATGAGTCCCCACTATGGGCGGCCAATCAGGGTGATCTCAATGGTGCGGTACGTATTTTACGCGACTCTTATGGTATTGAAGCCCATGAGGATAAAACCGCATCGATACGAAAATCCCCACCGAAGGTCAGTTACAAAGTCTTATTCCAAAAACCATACCGCGAGCGGACCATTGTTTCCGCGGTAATGAATGTTTGTGTTTCCTTTGAATACACCGCGATTGCGTTTTTTCTGCCTTCCATTCTGGCGCAGTTCCTCGGGGCCGGAGTTTTTGAAACCATTTCTGCATCGCTGGGGTTGAACGTGCTGTTCGCCTTTACTGGCGGATTGCTGGGGATGCGTCTGGCCTGGAAATTCCCGTCACGACACGTCGCGATTGCCGGTTTTGCTCTGCAGTTTATTGCCCTGATAGCCCTGGCGCTGGTCGGGCATCCGGTAGCGCTGGCTGGAGTTGTGCTGGCCATTCTGATGCTGGGCCTGTGGCTGTTTGCCGAAGGTTTCGGCCCGGGCGCACAAATAATGATTTATCCGGCGCTCTCGTATCCGACCCATATCCGGGCGACCGGGGTCGGTTTCTCACGCGCCTTATCGGGCATCGGCAGTGCACTGGCACTGTTTATTCTGCCCGTGTTACAGGCATCATTCGGGACCAATATGTTCTGGATCGTCTCCCTGGCCGCGATTATTCCGATTGTTTTCCTGCTGGTCATCCGTTTTGAACCGACCCACCACGATATTGATGACCATGTTGCCGAAGGAGAAAATCATGTCTGAACAAGCGATTCCTGACTATTCACTGATTGCAGGCATATTTCGGCCGGTGTTTGCCCGCATTGCCGCCGGGGCGGCGGAACGTGAGGTTAACCGCACGCTTGCCAGCGATCCGATACGCTGGCTGAAAGAGGCCGGATTCGGGGCATTGCGAGTGCCTGTTGCAGAGGGCGGGTTTGGGGTGACATTGCCGCAGCTCTTTTTACTGCTGACGGAGCTTGCCGAGGCGGACTCAAATCTGCCACAGGCACTGCGTGCGCATTTTGCTTTCGTTGAGGACCGGCTGAACCAACCGGACAGTGAAGATCGCCGTCGCTGGTTCCGTCGCTTTATCGACGGTGAATTGGTTGGCAGCGGTTGGACCGAAACCGGAGACGTGAAACTGGGTGATGTCGTGACTCGGGTAACGCCGGTCGCGGAAGGTTGGCAACTGAATGGCCATAAGTATTACAGCACCGGGGCGCTGTATGCCGATTGGATCGATGTTTTTGCTCGGCGTGACGATAACAACGGCGACGTGATAGCTATTGTCAGTACCCGGCAATCAGGGGTTGTGCGGGAAGATGATTGGGACGGTTTTGGCCAGCGTCTGACCGGCAGCGGAACCACCCGTTTCGAACAGGCCAGTGTCGATGCCGGGCATGTTTACGATTTTGCAGACCGTTTCCGTTACCAGACCGCGTTTTATCAGCATGTACTGCTGGCGACACTGGCCGGTATAGGGCGGGCCGTTTTGCGGGATGCTGCACAAGGCGTCGCGGCCCGTAAACGTATTTACAGCCACGGTAATGCGCGGCAGGTAAAACAGGACCCGCAGGTACTGCAGGTGGTGGGACAAATTTCGGCCTGGTCTTCTGCCACAGAAGCCACTGTAGTCCAGGCGACACATTCGCTGCAGCGTGCCTGGGAACTGCATGACAGCGGCGATGAAGACGCGATCCTCAAAGCGAATATTGAGGCTGAAATAGAGTCGGCCAGAGCACAGGTCGTCGCTTCTGAACTGGTGCCCCGTGCCGCGACTGAACTGTTTAATGCCTTGGGGGCATCGGATACCCGTATCAGTAAAGCACTGGATCGTCACTGGCGTAATGCCAGAACGGTTTCTTCACATAATCCGGTGATTTATAAGGCCCGCATTGTCGGAGACTGGGAAGTGAACGGCCAACCGCCGTCTTTTGTCTGGCAAATCGGTAATGGCGAATAAGGAGGCTTCCTTCATGACACAACAGGAATTCTGGCGGGTCCCTGAGACCCCCGCGCGGATCACCGACGAACACCAGGCCCTTGAAGCGGCCCGTGCCGTCGCCGCACTGGCCGCCACAGATGCGGTTAAGCGTGATAGCGAGCGTATTTATCCGCAACAAGCACTGGCACTGTTTAGCCGTTTAGGGCTGGGCAGTATCTCTGTCCCACAGGAATACGGTGGCAGCGGGTTACCTTACCGTACTGTAGCTGAAGTTTTCAGCCTGATCTCTGCCGCAGATCCCTCTTTGGGACAGATCCCGCAAAATCATTTTGCATTGATCCAGTATCTGATCGATGAGGGGACGGAAGATCAGAAACGATCACTGTTCAGTAAAGTGGTGGCCGGTTACCGCATCGGTAACGGCGGGCCAGAAAAAGGGGCCAAACATACCCGTGAAGTACTGGCTCGGCTGCATTATACGGCGGAGGGACCGCGACTAACCGGCGAAAAGTTCTATTCCACTGGCGCATTGTTTGCCCATATTGCGGCCACCACCGCAATTGATGACCACGGCAAAGCGGTGCTGGCTTTTATTTTTCTGCCGACGCCGGGGTTGCAGATTGTCGATGACTGGTCGGGGATGGGCCAGCGCACCACGGCCAGCGGTACGATGCGTCTGCAGCAGGTTGCCGTCGATCCGCTCTGGCTGGTGGATGTCCCTGCGACCGATAAACCCTCGTTACGTGGGCCAGTCTCTCAGCTGATTCAGGCCGCAATCGATGCAGGAATTGCCCGTGGCGCCTTCGATGAGGCGCGGGAATTTATTACGGAACAGTCACGGCCTTGGGTCGATGCCGGGGTGGCGCGTAATGCCGATGATACCCAATTGCAGGCTGATGTCGGCCGGGTGTATGTCGGATTACTGGCCGCTGAAGCGTTGATGAGGCGTGCCGCCGGCGTGCTGGATAGCCTAGGCTCTACCCGTCCGGATGCCGCTGCTGCGGCCAAGGCCTCGATTGCGGTGGCGGAAGCGAAAGTACTGACCACCGCTATTGCCCTGCAGGTCAGCGAAAAACTGCTGGAGTGGGGGGGGAGCCGCTCAACACTCAGCCGCCACGGACTAGACCGTCACTGGCGTAATGCACGCACCCATACCCTGCATGATCCGGTGCGCTGGAAAAATTACACCCTGGGTAATTATTACCTTAACGGCGTCGAACCGGTACGCCATACTTGGATATAAGGATTACATAATGACAGCGAGCCATGTCAGCCCGAAACAGACCGCCACGGTCATTACTTCAGCATCGCAGGCATTGAGTGTCGCACGTGAACTGGCACAGGCGTTTTCAGCCGGTGCCGCCGAACGTGACCGTGACAGAATATTACCGGTCAGTCAGTTTCAGGCTTTGTTTGCCTCCGGTCTTGGGGGGATTACCGTGCCGAAAAAATTTGGGGGTGCCGCGGTAAGCAGTGCAGTACTGGCAGAGGTTATCGCTATCCTCAGTGAAGCGGACAGCGCGATTGGTCAGGTACCGCAAAATCATTTTTATGCCCTCGAAGTGTTGCGGGTCAACGGCAGTGAACAACAGCAACGCCGCCTGTATGCTGAAGTGCTGGCCGGGGTTCATTTGGGCAATGCGCTGGCCGAATTTTCATCCCCGGCCGCACATCAGCGCAGCACCTCGATACGGCCTGAGAGTCATGGGCAACTGCGGCTGGAAGGTCGCAAATTCTACGCTACCGGGGCGCTGTTTGCCGACCGTATTCCGGTGTCGGCACAGGACAGTCACGGAAAAGAGTTTCTGGTTTTTGTTCCGCGCCATCAGGCGGGGGTGAGTGTTATTGATGACTGGTCGGGGTTTGGTCAGCGGACCACCGGCAGTGGTTCGGTAATTTTTGAACATGTCGCGGTAGACAGTGACGATATAGTGCCGTTTACCTCGGCATTTGAACGACCGACCACGGTAGGGCCGTTTGCACAGATAATCCATGCAGCGATCGATCAGGGCATCGCTCGTGCCGCTTTTAACGATATGCTGAGCTTTATCCGCAGCCATTCGCGCCCTTGGCCGGACTCAGGTCTGGAAAGGGCTTCCGACGATCCCCTGACGCTCGATCGTATCGGGCAGCTAGCCGCACGTTTACAGGCCGGAGATGCACTGCTGAGTGAGGCCGGTCATGCGGTTGATATTGCTCAGCAATCACCGGACGACCATAGCGTTGCCCTGGCATCGGTCAGGGTAGCGGCGGTACGGGCATGGACCACTGAAGTCTCACTGGAGGCGGCGAATTTACTGTTCGAATTATCCGGTACCCGCTCAGCATTACGTGAGCATAATTTCGATCGCCACTGGCGCAATGCACGGACCCATACGCTGCATGACCCGGTACGCTGGAAATACCCGATTATTGGGAATTATGTGCTAAACGGGGTGTTGCCGCCGCGTCGGGGGACAATATGAGTGATTCAGGGAAAAAACTGCTGCTTAATGCCTTTAATATGAATTGCGTGGGCCATATTCACCACGGAATGTGGACTCATCCGCAGGACAAATCGACTGAGTTCAATTCACTGAGTTACTGGCTGGAACTGGCAAAAACACTGGAACGTGGGCTATTCGACGGCCTATTTATCGCCGATATCCTTGGAGTCTACGATGTTTATCAGCAGGGAATCGCCCTGACCGCCAGAGAGTCTATTCAGTTGCCGGTCAACGATCCGCTGTTACTGATCCCGGCGATGGCCAGTGTGACCGAGCATCTTGGGTTTGGGGTAACTGCGAATCTCAGCTACGAGGCTCCCTATCCGTTCGCTCGGCGATTCTCGACACTCGATCATCTGACTGGCGGTCGTATTGGCTGGAATATTGTCACCGGTTATCTGGACAGCGCTGCTCGCGCCATGGGGCAAACGCAACTGACGGGACATGACCGCCGTTATGATCAGGCTGACGAGTTTCTCGATGTCAGCTATCAGTTGTGGGAAGGAAGCTGGGAAGATGATGCGGTGTTGGCTGATAAGCAACAGAGACTGTATGCCGATAGTCGTAAAATTCATCCGGTACATCACAGGGGAGAGTTTTACCAAGTAGAAGGCTACCACTTATCTTCACCGTCTTTGCAGCGAACGCCGCTGCTGTTTCAGGCTGGGAGTTCAGGACGCGGTACCGCATTCGCGGCCCGGCATGCGGAATGTACTTTTGTCAGCGGCAGCACCCTGCAAGATACCCGTGATCGTGTCGGTAAGCTGCGTAAAGCGGCACAGGAGCAAGGACGACTCCCGGATGATCTCAAGGTATTTATGGGCGTTTCGGTGATAGTCGCCCCGACAGAAAAAGAAGCCTGGGAAAAACATCAGGAATATCTGCGCTATGCCAGTCCTGAGGCCGGCCTAGCGCATTTTTCCAGTTCCACCGGCATCGATTTCTCCCAGTTTGGCCTAGATGAACCCGTAAAAACCGGCCCGACACGGGCGATTGAGTCAGTCAGTAAGGCGTTTGATGGTTGGACGCCCCGGCAACTGCTAGAGCAGCATGCTCTGGGCGGGCGCTATACCCTGATTGTAGGTGATCCTTCACAAGTCGCCGATCAGTTATTGATATGGGTCGATGAAGCGGGAATCGATGGCTTCAACCTGACACGGATCGTTAATCCGCAAAGTTATGTTGATTTTATCGATCTAGTGGTGCCGGAATTACAACGGCGTGGCCGTTATAAAACGGCCTATAGTGAGGGCACGTTCCGTGACAAGCTGTTTGGTCAGGGAGCCCGTTTACCTGCAACACACCCGGCGGCGGCATTCCGTCGTTAACGAGGACCGCCCAGTAGGGCGGTCTGCCGGATCTTGCTTGGATGGATAGATTGCCAGCCCTGTTAGGCGTAGCAAGGCCTATTTCGACTCAAGGGGTGGATAGTGAAGGCAACAAACACCGGTTGTTCAAACTCTGACCTCTCTTGGTATGTCGAATTGCCGGTTGGTTGACCAGCATTCTGATTAACTCGCGTAACCACCCTCTTTTACTCATTCGACTCTTTTGACATCAGGATGACGATCACTGGCCGCTTCGTGGAAAATATCCCCTAACCAAGCGGGAATTTCTGTCTCCGTCATATCATCAGGGATCACAATATCATAGGTTCTCGAGTACTTCCGTTCGGTGATATCGACTCTGAATGTTAGCCAACGATGATGTTTACGTTGAACACCAATGTATTTCCCAAAAACGTTGAAAATCATCATAGCAAGTCTCGACTTATCTCTTGAGTAAACTGCAACGGAAAATTATTTTGCATGACAGCCCCGGGCATTATCTACTTTGAAGTCAGCCCACCTTTGTCATCTTTCTCAATGATCCTATTGAAGTCAATGTCTCGACTTGGCTAAAGCCAGACTCGGGCTTCTGTAAGTGTCGTAGAGATTAAGGCTGAATCAACGTAATGATGGCTCAAGCCTGAGCCTGCTTTTTGGAAAGCGTGAACCCGTTCTCGGCCATCGGGGGGATATTAGCCTTTCAAGATAAGGCTATGTCATAACCACTTAATCACGTAACTGCTCGATAGCAAAGTCAATTGAGTGCATATCGTAAGTATAAATTGTCGCAGCGTCGGTCCGCTGAGGGATGAAGTTTTATATCCCCCCCCCCAAAACAGGGCTGAACACCGTTCTTAGCCAAGCAACATAAGTTAAGGGGAAAGCTTGACCGAGTTATCTATACCAGGGAGCGAACGGGATGGACAGGGTACCCAGTCGCTCAGTAAGTGAAGGGGGAGTTCGGACGATGACTCGCGGTGAGGCGTGACAGTCAGAGACTGTTCTGTATCGTCTACTATCCTGTGTCTTAGAAGGGTGCGGAATTGAGTGCATCAGCAATAAAATCAACGAAGGTGCGAACTTTAAACGGGATTCGGATCGCGCTTGGATAGACGGCCTGAATGGTGAGCTCAGACGTGCGGTACTCTGGTAACAGTTCCACTAATTGACCCTGCAGTATAGGCTCGCGAAACACGAAACTAGGGCCATAGGCAATTCCTGCTCCGGTCAGTGCGGCCTCCCTCAGCAATTGCATATTATTGGCGGTTAACCGACTTCGGCTGTCAATCACATGTAATGTGTTTTCTGCATCATAGAGTGTCCAATCACCAGCAGAAACTGCCTGACTGAATACCAGTCGTGGTGCACGTGAGAGATCATCCGGCGTTTCGGGCCTGCCATGTTTTTTTAAGTAATCTGGTGATGCACATAACACCATTCTGCAGGGTGCCAGCCGACGAGTTACCAGCGTCGGATCGTCAAGACGTCCTATCCGTAAGGCGACGTCAACTCGGTTTTCGAGTAAATCGCTATATTTATCCTCTAAAACAACATCCACACTGACGTTAGGGTAGGCTTCAAGATAACGTGACACAATTGGACCAAGATACATGGCACCAAAGGCGACCGGGGCGGCAATCCGCAGTAATCCATGAGGTGTTGCCTGAGTGTCACTAGCTTCTTTCTCGGCCTCTTCTAATGCCTCAATGATGGTCTTGCAGCGTTCATAATAGCGTTGACCTGCATCTGTCAGGCTCAGCCGACGTGTCGACCGCTGAATAAGCCGCACATTTAAATCAGACTCTATTGCACTGACATGTTTGCCCGCCATCGCCGCGGAAAGGTGAAACCGTCTTGCTGCCGCAGCAAAACTTCCTTCCTCAATGGTCGCAATAAAAACGCGCATACTGGTAAATTTATCCATCATATCTCACTATTCGATAATCTGGCTATCGACTGTATTAAATAACCTATCTATTATCATTTATAATAACTGTAATTAACATTGTTTCAAATCCTGAGGAGAATGAAGCGATGAAAATGACAGTTAACAATATCAGTATTAATGTTGAGCAATATGGTTGCGGTGAATGGACACTGGTATTTCTCCATTACTATGGTGGTTCATCTCGGACGTGGCAGCGGGTGATATCTCAGTTATCTGATCAGTACTCGATTATTGCTATTGATCACCGTGGCTGGGGACACTCCGATGCACCAGGATCTGGATACCAGATTGCGGATCTTGCCAGCGATGCTGAGGGCGTAATCGCTGCGCTCAAACTGAAACGCTATATTCTGATTGGCCACTCGATGGGTGGGAAAGTGGCGCAATTGATGGCATCTCGTCGGCCTCAAGGTCTTGAAGGACTTATCCTTATCGCGCCGTCACCCCCTTCACCGATGCGGCTTTCTGCAGAAGAGCGCAATAGACTGGTGAATGCGTACAGCAGCCGCGAATCCGTCGAGTTTGTTATCGATAATGTTCTGACGTCTAAGCCGCTGAGTCCTGAGATCCGTGAGCAGGTGATTGAGGACAGCCTAAACGCTTCAGCTGCCGCTAAGGCCGCTTGGCCCGAGATCGCTATGAACGAAGATATTACCCGTGAAGTCGCAGCCATTAATGTTCCCGTGACGGTCATTTCAGGGGAATTTGACCGAGTCGATACACCGGACCGGTTACAAAAGGAGTTACTGCCGCGTATTCCCCATGCAGCGATGAGGATTATCGAAGGGACTGGACATCTTTCACCGCTGGAATCCCCCCAGGACATTGCAGGGTACATCTCAAATTTTGCTGCTTCAATTGAGCGGGGTGACAGTGTTTATCGTACCCCAGCAGACACTATTGCGGCATTTGATGCAGCGTTCAATGCAGGGAACATTGATGAATTAATGTCAGTGTTTAGCAACCTCGCGACGATGAAAATGACCAATGAGGTTACCGTGGAGCAGGATGTTGTTAGCTTGCGCAATGTACTGAGTGCGCTGATTGCAACAGGAGCACAAATCAGTAATCAGATCCGCACACTGATACCTTCAGGAGATCTGCTGCTGGCCATAATTAGTTGGTCGTTGACAACTACTCTGCAGGACGGGACTCACCGGCATGAGCAGGGTATTGCGACACAGGTCTTGGAAAAAGGTGCAGATCAAGGTTGGCGCCTACGGATATCGAATCCTCTCGGCGTGAGTTAATTACGGTCAGGGTCACGACTGCTGTCACTGATGTCGAGAGCGGTATTATGCGCGACGATTTACTAAAGTATCAATGGGTTACGTTATCGGTATAGTGATTCAAGACCCCGCGAATCTCACGTCGAACCTTTTCAATATTGAACGGTCATTCCCGCCAGGGATTGCCGAATTCTCCGGTTGCACGAATAGGCTGCTGGCGGCTAAATCCTGAGTGCTGAGCAGCACGAGGCATCACGCTGAGCACTCTGCTTTGAACGGACTCTGTAAAGCGCATCATAACCGTGACTTATTGCCCCTGAT
>Ga0157364_1000694_pt1 | contig 24963 bp, 16 predicted proteins | sample AttsexASBM2_FD_111476 | JGI IMG/M metagenome (GOLD analysis project Ga0157364, IMG submission 111476) | Fungus gardens microbial communities from leaf cutter ant in Ribeirão Preto, State of São Paulo, Brazil - Atta sexdens ASBM2 | ecosystem: Host-associated > Fungi > Mycelium > Unclassified ...
ATAATAATTAATAGACATGTTTTTTAAAAAATAATTGAGATATGAAATGAAAAAAATTTCATTTAATTGAACAGTTCATTAAACAGTGACTACGATTGAATTAAATAAAATTTGTTAAATTAATTAAATCTGCAAACAATTAAATGTGTTTAGTTAGTTGAACAAATTTCTTTTTTTCAGTGTGTATACAATTATTATTTTCATATAGACATTAATAATAAATTTCCAATTCAATAGACTGCTCAGAGCATGAAGATATATTTCTGATAAGACATTTCTGATAAGAGATATTTTTTTTGGTACAAAAAAAGAGATCAATTAGATTTAGAAATAATTAATTATTTTTAGAAATAATTGCGAAAGTAATGTTTCCATGTATAAAATACATCCTTGTGCCGCTGATTATGAACAGTTATGAAAAAATCACATAACAAATATATTTTCTTAGACAAAGATTTTTTTATTTGTAGACGACGGGGATGACGCCGTTAATGTACGCAGTGAAGGATAATCGCAGCGCGCTGCTCGATCGGATGATCGAGCTCGGATCCGACGTAGGCGCCAGAAACAATGCAAGTATTATACGATAAATGAGACAAATTATTTGATAAATCAAAAAACTTGTCCATCTTCAATAAAATTCAAGAAAACATAAATTACTTTGTAAAACATAAATTACTCATGAGAATAATATTCGGGCGAATGATTGTTTTTTGAGATATTCCATTTAAAATCAAGGTAAAAACATTTGATTCATCGTTCTTTGATTCATTACCGTTGCGATAAGTTCTCATGCTGAGGTTACGTGGCACTGGCACGTAATAACACCCGCGAAGGTGACGCGTGCCACGAAACGTGTACAGCTAATGATCAGATCGCGATTTGTGCTAACAATAAGTCGAGTCACTATAAGTCGGTAGAGAAAGATTGCGTGAAGGAGAGACAAGGTCAAGGGGCTTATGCTTACTGACCGACTGGACAAAGACAGACATGTGTAAATGGATAAGTAGGCCGCCGAGTCAGCTAACTATCAGCCATAACGAACAAAAGTTCCGATCCTAAAAGTAGATAAAAATTTAATCGTTAAATCTTAAAAGTTGTCCGTCAACGGTTCCTATGCAACGGCATTTTACGTTTGACATCTCGGGCAGGGGTTCAATTATGTAGCGCGCTCGGTGTAACTTTCTGAAAGTCATTAAGAATACCACCGCAAGAACTCTATAGTAAAATTTATCGATTTCAAATGTCCTTAGGACGAAGAAAGGAAAAGGAAAAGAATGTCGCGTTATTTAAAATCTTCGATGTAGGTTGTAACATCTTATGTTACAACATCTTATGTACATAGTGGTGTAACATCTTATGACTACAAGAACGATTTTTCTTCGTCTAAAAATTTAGCTTTCAGCCAATCTGAAGATAATATTGTAGAACCATCAAATAATTATATAAGTTTAAACAAGTTGTTAAAATATCAAAATTTTTTGCAGCATCTTTTATCATATTTGAGACACACTCTTACACAATTATTTTGATAATCCAACTAAATTGTTTTTAGATCTGTATCTAGCTAAATGTTTAAATATTCCAGTAAAATCATTCTTTCCATGTAATTGTACACATTACAATCTATTTGTTTTATCTAATTTTAATTAAGTAATTTAAATAACCGACCATAATTCTTTTCTTTCTCCCATTCTACTCTTATTTAATTTAATGAATGATTTATTAATAGGAGAAGTAATTCTTATCAACGAGAAATGTGTGTAATGATTTAAAGAAATTATGCAGAAAGTTTATGGATTATCTCCGAGTCTTGATACATCATTAAATTTTATTTATTTCTATGATTATATTTATCTCTATTTGATTATACATGATGATACATGATGATTAATATATTATAAATAAAATTTAATGAATTTCAAAATCGTTTGCGGAGATAACCCATCAAATTGCGTAGCTTCTCTGATAAAAATACATAAAGCTTTAAAAATATTATACATGTAATTAAAATTATTATTATATTAGTGCGCGAAGAGCTTGTGCTTTCTACGGTTCATATTACTCCTTTTGTGTTATGAGTGACGTTAACTATGTTAGCATCACTTTGCAAACATGTGCAAGGCGTTGCATATTCGCTACTATCGATCTACCACTCCCACAATGATTCCAATATAATTTTCAAATAGCACGCTGATATACCGTGATCAGAAACTCGAAACTTGAAACATCATAAGGATCCGCCCGACAGGTGCGGCAGGGCAAAACTCATAACTTCATTACCGTTGTACTTATTTCCATAATATTAGTCTCATATGTTGATTACTGCTAATTCATTGTCTTCCAAATATTATTGATATGCATATTATTGACATATTTTCTATAGGATAATTACAATGCTCTTCATATCGCTGCTATGTATTCGAGAGAAGATGTCGTTAAATTATTGCTGTCCAAGAGAGGTGTTGATCCTTATGCCACAGGAGGGGTACGGATAAATAATTTTATTTTTGTAAAAAAACGTTGTAGCGATTTTGGAATAAAAATAATAATTGTAAAATTTAAAACTATATTTTGAAACTTTGATATTCTTTAGAAAAGAGTTTACTTTGAATTATTTCAAACGATTTAATCTGCTTAGTCATAGATTAAGTTCTCCGACTAATTAGATTTCAGTTTAGATGTTTTTAAAATTTTAGTTTAGATCTTTTGGCTATTTCACTTGATTTCTATGATTTTTAAATAACAAGCCAATTATGGATTCGAGCGTTAGAATGGACTAAACTTTCTATTTAAATTATCTTATTTAATAAACATCCGCTTCTTGAAATATATTCATGTATTGTTCGTAGCCAAGACAACAAACGGCAGTTCATCTGGTAGCATCAAGACAAACAGGCACCGCTACGTCAATCCTACGAGCTCTTTTGGGTTCTGCTGGACGTGACATCAGGCTAAGGGTCGACGGAGTAAGTAGCAATCCTGAAATAATTTCACAAAGCTGTATAAAGGGCAAATGAAAACTTAATTAAATGCATCAGTTTGAGGGATCCAATATTGTCAGTCGAGTCGATCTTTTCAATATAACGAGTTAATAGTATGACACCATAAGGAGATTCATGTCGGCCCCGAAATTTCAAATTAGACAAAGATAAAGATTTTTCTGTAATAACCGCGGCATGATGCTCCCATTTCGCGTCCGCGTTTCTCGCGTGACAGGTGCCGCGCGCCGAGAGATCGCTACCTGGTACCGAACGGCGCCATAACTCTTCTCTAGTTCGCTTTTTCCTCCCTGTCTCCCTTGCCCTTTGTCATACAATCCCGTCGCAATAGTACGACGCTACATTGGGGAGGAATCCGGCCTCGTCGTCAGTATGGAAAAAAACAACAAGGATTTATGTTATATCGAGTATCGAGCCGATGCATATTTAGACATTTGACATAAGCACGAAAAACTCTCGTGTCATGTGTTACGATAATACTTGTCGAAATACTTCTTTGTACAAAATATTAATCCTTAATATACACGATTGAAGCATTTGTATACTATTTCTTTTCTTTAAAATATTAGGAACATCCGGCTAAATAACTCTTTCTATACTTTTTTTAATGTACAATTTTATAAATATAATATTTTAAAGATGTTAATGTTTACGTAAAAATCACTTAATGATTTTTGCATATTTATAAAAGTAATGAAAATCAATCCATAATGCAAACGATCTAGCTATTGTAATAAAAGGAATGGAAAATCGTCGCGTGCATTACCTAAGGATTAGTAAGAATAAAGAAAATTAATGGCAATGAATGTATGAGTATTACAACTACTCACTAAACAGAAAAGTATTAATTTAATGTGACGTTGGCTCTACAAGATAAGAATCAAATCATATTGTTACTTAATATTGAAACATCGAATGAACCAATTAAAAAGATTAAAAATGTAAAAATATGTTTTTTTCTGAATTAATTAATCAATTTTAATTTTAATCAATTTTATCTTTTTCCCAAAGATTATAATTTAAAAAGACAATAGTATACACAGCCAGAAAGGATATAATTAATTTATTATTTTTTATTTATATCTATTTGAAAATAAATATATTTCTAATCTTCTTAATTGACTCGTATCATTGACCTTATCTTTCCCAATTTGCATTTACATGCACCGGACTTAATTAATTAATTATTAGTAAAAATGTCCCCACATATATAAATATCTCTACGATTCTCCTAGCACTTTCCGTAATTAATAATTATAAAATGTAATGGAATTTATTTTTTTCATAATTTTTATTATAATTGGCATAAACATTTGGCATTCCTGAAGTTTCGGGAATATATATTTTATATATGTGAGCGGTAAAATTATAAAATGGAACAAAGCATTATTTCTCGAATTTTCTGAAAATAGTAATTACTTCATGAATTACCTAAATAAACCACATTTTTAAATAAATGATGATTAATAAAAATTCAAAGATTTTCCTTTTATATTTATATTATAAATATAAATTTTTTATTTCTTTTTCACCACATTATGTAATTATCTTTGAATACAGTACAAGAAAAAATCGGAGAAAAGATCGTTTGTATATTTAATTTTTTTTAATTTTATTGTTCCATTCACAGAAAGGAAAGATACCTCTTCTGCTAGCAGTCGAGGCTGGCAATCAGTCAATGTGCCGAGAACTTTTAGCACAGCAAGCGCCCGATCAGCTTCGTGCTACTACGCCAGCCGGCGATTCTGCCCTGCATTTAGCTGCTAGGAGAAGAGACATCGACATGGTGCGGATTCTGGTGGATTACGGCGCGGCTGTCGACATGCAAAATGTACGTTAAATCCAAGCACGAAAATCCCAACTAAAGTGAAATTGAACCGATAATAATCGAATGGTATACCGTTGAAACTTTGCCAATTATATACATAATATTCCCGAATGTTTCGAAACTCACAAATTATACGATACGATGTAAATACATTACAAACTTTTTACAAACTTTTTCCTCGCATTTGGGTAAGCTATATATTGCGTTTAATTATCCTCTCTATGATTTTATGACAGTCGGAAATTACCATTTATCTCTTTTATCTTTTGAACGCGTAAACATTTCGAATTTCCGAGATATGAATGTATATAACATAATTGTTTAATTAATTTCCGATAAAATTAATGGAATTTTGATGTTAGCTTACAAGAGTATTTACATTATAACGCAAAACTCTGAAATATTATACCATAACTATCCAATTCTATTCCAACCTAAATTTTGATTCTGCAAAGAAATTGAGTACAAAATTTGACAAAATCGATCGTACGCGAAATAGAAGTAACATGATAAATTACTGTAACTGCAAAGTTATGTTTCTAAATGTGCAATAATTGAGAACAAGGCAGTTATAAAATTTACGACAAGGTTTTAAATTTCTTTAAAGATTATTTCAATTGTAATTGCACCTTATAATTTTATGATTCCTTAAAGCTTTTACTATCACGCGACAATGTATATAATGTCTTTTAATTGAGTCACAAAAATTGATGAGGATATATACACAACGATAAGAGTCACTGCTTAATTATTAACTTTTATTAATAACTTTTATTAGCAGTATAATAAACTTTTATTAGCAGTATAATAAACTTTTATTAATAATTTTTATTAGCAGTATAATAAAAGTAAAAAGGAAGTAATAATTTTTCTGCCAATATATAAAAATTTATAAAATTTGCAATCAAATTCAACAAAAAAACTTACAAAATGTATGCAATGTTATTGAGAAATATATAACTATCTAAAATATATAACTATCTAAAAATGTAACATGTATTTCAGGGCGATGGGCAAACTGCGTTACACATAGCGAGCGCCGAAGGTGACGAAACCTTAGTAAAATATTTTTACGGTGTCAGAGCCTCCGCCTCGATCACCGATCATCAAGATCGAACGCCAATGCATTTGGCTGCAGAAAACGGCCACGCTTCCGTCATCGAGCTACTGGCCGATAAATTTAAAGCAAGTATCTTCGAAAGGACAAAAGACGGTTCCACTTTAATGCACATAGCATCGCTCAACGGTCACTCGGAATGTGCCACTATGCTCTTCAAGAAGGGCGTGTATCTGCACATGCCAAATAAACGTGGTGCCAGATCTATTCATACGGCTGCAGGATATGGACATGTGGGTATTATTAGCACTCTGCTGCAACGAGGAGAAAAGGTAAACAATTATTATTATCATGAATGATACCATTCGATTTAATGTGGATAATTCTTCGATTATAATTTGATAAATATAAATTCAATTTTTTTTCTCACAAACATAAGTGTTGCTATTCAAAACAAAACTATATTTTAAGTTTAATCTTCTATATTATTTTCAGATTTTTACGTATATTTTAGATTTTTATTTTCTACAAATATTTTTATCATAGATATATAATGGCTCAACAAATTTAATTTTTATGGAATTTTAAGATATTTTACAATATTAGATATTAAATAAATTATACCTCCAAGAATAAATCAAAAGAAAATAAATTATCAATGTGATCCGATTGTTATTAGTACGTAAAAATAATATTTTTTATAATGATTAAATGCCGAAAAATTCATGAATATATCAACGTGATCCTTTTTAATACATTACAATAATACTAAAATATCTGTACATTTTTAAATGTCAAATTGTATGGAATCTCTTATTTTTTTTCATGCAGGTAGACGCGATAACTAACGATAACTATACGGCACTCCATATAGCCGTAGAAAGTGCCAAACCGGCTGTCGTGGAAACTCTTCTAGGATATGGCGCAGAGGTACACGTGAGAGGTGGAAAACTTCGGGAAACCCCACTTCACATAGCTGCCAGAGTGCCTGATGGCGACAGATGCGCTCTGATGTTATTGAAATCTGGAGCAGGTCCTAATTTGACAACTGATGATGGCCAAACACCTGTGCATGTGGCAGCCAGCCATGGGAATTTAGCGACACTTCTTTTGCTCCTCGACGATGGAGGAGATCCGATGTTTAAATCAAAAGTAACTATATCGATAAAACAAGAAATAAGATCCAATTCATAAAAATATGATCTCTATGTAATAATTAAACAAGTTGAATATATTCAACAATTAATAAAACAAAAATTAAATATTATTTTTTCATCATGTTCTACGTAACAAATGTCGTGTGCAAATAATTTTCTCAAAATGATAATTGTTAAATTATTTCTATTTACTCTAAGATTTCTATTTTTACTTAGAACGGAGAGACACCCTTGCATTTAGCCTGTAGGGGTTGTAGGGCTGACGTGGTCAAACACTTGATAGAATTCGTAAAGGAAAAGAAGGGTCCAGAAGTGGCGACCGCCTATGTGAACAGTCTGACCAACGAAGGTGCCAGCGCGCTCCATTACGCTGCCCAAATCGAACCCTCGGAAGTCAGCACTCCCGGCGATGATCGCGCCGTGATCCGCGCTCTTCTTGACAGCGGCGCGGACGTCTCTCTGCAAACTAGACAGGCCCAGGAATCGGCGTTCCATCATTGCGCGCTCGCGGGTAATAACGAGGTTCTATCGGAGATGATCAGTCGCATGTCAGCTACAGAGGTGCAAAAAGCCTTGAATCGGCAAAGCGCCGTGGGTTGGACGCCGTTGTTAATCGCAGCTCATCGAGGTCATATGGAACTGGTGACCACGCTTCTCGCCAATCACGGCAGAGTGGATGTATTCGATCTCGAGGGTAGATCCGCTCTTCATCTAGCGGCTGAGCACGGCTACCTTCAAGTCTGCGATGCGTTGCTGGCGAACAAGGCCTTTATAAACTCTAAATCGCGCGTCGGAAGGACCGCTCTGCATCTGGCTGCCATGAATGGTTACACGCATTTGGTACGCTTCCTCGTGCAGGATCACGGCGCTGCAATAGATGTGCTCACATTGAGGAAGCAGACTCCTCTTCACCTGGCGGCGGGAGCAGGTCAATTAGAAGTCTGTAAATTACTTCTAGAACTTGGTGCCAGTATAGATGCCACGGACGACCAGGGACAAAAACCAATTCATGCTGCGGCTATGAACAATTACGCCGAAGTGGCGCAACTCTTTCTGCAGAGGCACGCTAATCTCGTGATGGCCTGCACCAAGGATGGCAATACTTGCGCTCACATCGCTGCCATGCAAGGCAGCGTCCGGGTGATCGAAGAACTGATGAAGTTCGATAGGCAGGGTGTGATAACTGCTAGGAATAAACTGACCGAAGCGACTCCTCTGCAATTGGCAGCGGAAGGTGGACACGCTGAAGTAGTGAAGGCTCTGGTTAGGGCCGGCGCATCCTGCGCTGACGAGAATCGCGCGGGTTTCACTGCTGTTCATCTGGCGGCTCAGCACGGTCACGGTCAGGTACTTGAAGTTATGAGGTCGTCGCAATCTCTTAGAATATCCAGCAAAAAGCTTGGTGTTACCGCACTTCACGTTGCTGCTTACTTTGGACAAGCCGGTGAGTAAAAATCTTATAAAATAATTTTATAATAACGTTCAAATTCAAATTCATCAAAACGTAAAAAGATTAAGGAATCAAGTTTATTATTCGTGCTACACAATTTATATATTTAAATACATACAAACGTTTCGAACTTTTTACATCAGGTCATTATCAGTGTGATAAAACTATCGCTACCGGTTTATATGAGCTTTCATAAGTTTTATGCGTTAATTAAGCAGAATAAAATAATTAAACAGAATAAGTACTAAATCGATTTTTAATAAAAGAGAAAAACTTAAAATTATGATAACACTCAATAATGCCATAAAATTAAATTTTAAATTAAATATAAAAGCTCCAACAAATAAAATTATCAAATTATCAAAAATTATCAAAAACGTAAAAAGGCTAAAGAGTCAAGCTTGTTGTTCGTGCTACACAATATTTATATGTTTGCAAAACATACATTTAGTTTTACGCTGGCATTATGGAACGTTATCATAATTGTAATTCACATTTTAAGTTTTTCTCCTTTATTAAGAATCGGTTTGGTACTTATTCCATCAATTTACTTAATCAACACATAAAACTTATGAAATCTCATATTTCTCTTAAGTTATGTAAATCAATAATGATAGTTTTATCTGATGACCCGATGTAAATAGGTCGAAATGTTCATATGTATTTAAACATATAAATATTATGTAATACGAACAACAAGATTGGCTCATTAGCTTTTTTGATAATTTGAATTTTATTCGTTGGAGCCTTTACATGTATCTAATTTAAGATTTTATATAATAACATTTTACAGGAAAAAAAATTACTTCAAACCAGTCAAAATATTTCTTATAGATTTTTGAATCTATAAGAACTAAAAGATCTGCTAAAACGATGTAGCAAACCAAATTTCTCCAGCAGGAAATAATTGATTAATACTTCTTTGGAATATTAAACTCAATTATTTTGGAAACTTGACGCATTGATTTGAAATTTGACTTTGTTTTCAGCAACCAAAAATTTATTTTTAAAAACATCTCATTTGATTCAAAATAATAAAAAAAAACATTTTTTATAAACTAGTGTAATTATAATAATAATCTATAATAATAATCTAAAATGACTTTATAAAATGATTTCTATGCAATGTAAAAGAAGTTGAATTAACAAACTTTATATGAATTTTTTTATATCATAACAGATTTACAAGAATTTGAAGAATATTTTTAAATTAAATTGCGAAAGATATTTTGTAGATATAGATATTCTAAATATCTTTAAAATGATTTTAATGAAATTGACGGATATATCTAATTCAAATTTAGCTTTTCATGATTTTAATTACTTCAACATTGTCATGATTGTCATTAAACAATATGAATATCGTTCGATATCGTTAATGTATAATATCTATACATAATTCATGCATAATTCTATTTATTTATGTATAAATTATAACTAATTAATGATAAATATCAATGGTAATATAATTAGAACCGAGAGAAGCTATCATTAAATTTCAATGTATTAAGATGTATATATTTGTCATCATTATTTAAAAAAAAAATCATTTTAAAAGCAATTATATATATGTTTTAACTGCTATAAAATAACCTTTATTGTACTCTTCATAATTTTTTATCTCTCTTATATTTTATCCCTCTTTATATTTTTTTATTGTAAAAGAAAATTAATTTTGATTCTAGATACTGTTAGAGAACTGCTCACTCACATACCTGGAACTGTGAAATCCGATCCACCAACCGGAGGATCTTTAGTAGGAGAATTAGGAGCTGAATCCGGCATGACTCCTCTTCATCTGGCTGCCTATTCTGGAAACGAGAATGTCGTACGACTTCTTCTCAATTCTGCGGGGGTTCAGGTACGACTTCTACGACAAATTATATTAGTAATCATAATTGAATTTATCTGATTTTAATTTATGACACATTCAGAACATATTCTCTTTATAAAAAATATTTTTAAAAATGTATATATTTTTTAAGACGATAATCTTGACAAAAATTAGATATCACTTGTATTAATAGGATTCTTTATTTTTAAAGATTTGAGAAAAGAGTTGAGAAAATTTAGTTACTTTTACATTAGTTTGTACAAGTTATTAAGAAGACAGATTAATGCTCATCCTACACCAATGTAGGATTAACTTTAATCTTAGTTTAATTTACTTTTTTATCTTTTTCTAATTCTAATATTCTTAATATTCTACTAATGAAAATTAACTTTAATCTCGATTTAACTTGCTCTTTATCCTTTTCTAATTTTTAAAGTTAGAAAAAGATAAAAAGTAAATTGAAACAAGATTAATCTACATTGGTCAATGTACGGATCTAAATCGTCGCATTGAACATTTTGATTGAATATGAGGATGTTCTGACCAAAGGTAGACGCAGCGACAACAGAAAACGGCTGGAACCCTTTGCATCTAGCTTGTTTCGGTGGTCACATAACCGTCGTGGGTCTGTTGTTGAGCAGATCGGCGGAATTGTTGCATAGCTCGGATCGTTACGGCAAAACCGGATTGCACATCGCGGCAACTCACGGACATTATCAGATGGTAGAGGTTCTTTTGGGTCAGGGAGCGGAAATAAACGCGACTGATAAGAACGGTTGGACACCGCTGCATTGTGCGGCACGCGCCGGCCATTTGGACGTTGTGAAGCTGCTTGTGGAAAGTGGTGGATCTCCAAAAACCGAGACGAATCTCGGCTGCGCACCGATCTGGTTCGCCGCTTCCGAGGGTCACAATGATGTACTGAAATACCTTATGGAGAAAGAGCACGATACGTATGCTTTGATGGATGATAGGAGGGTAAGATATCCGTTCTGATAAGAGGAACAGCGAAAACTCTCTGAAGTAATAAAAAGTTTCTTAGAATGAGAACTATTCAAATGTTAATGTTTTTTTATTTCACACGGTATGAAAAAGTATAAGTTATAGAAAAATTACAAAAAAATAATTGCTTATAAAAGCTAGTCATTTAATAAAATTGTTTGTTTTTCTTTTATATAAAAGGATGTTTATCTTTAAATAAAATATTTTCTGCGATTTAAAAATATTCTTGTTTTCTATATATATATGTATTATTAAGGAAAATTTATATAAAGTTTGTTAATTCAATTTCTTTGCATTGCAAAGAAATAATTTTATAATCATTTAAAACTAAGCTAAATTTTCAAAATTTTCATATATAGTTCGTGAGATTAAAAGATATACAACATTTAGAAACTTTATACATTTCGAAGACCAAAGGAATTTGCTCTTTAATGTTAGATACGCACGCAAAGAGAATTAAGTCGATTTCGTAGACGAAAATTTATTGATAATGCATGTGTAGTTCAAATAATTTTAAAACGAGACAAGAAACATTATCGCACAAAATTACATTGCGGAAAACTTTACCTTAGTGCAATTATTTAGAAGTAGGCTTCATAATAACTAATCAGAATATCGAATTAATAGCTAATAAAATCATTATATTTACAAAACACGAGAATATTTATATTTATCATGAAAATTTAAAATATCATTAGTTTTAAAAATGTATCACTAGTCTTAAAATTTAATCATAATATAATTTTGAAACGTGACGATAACTTTATTTAAAAAAGCATAAAATTTTAAATAATAATCTACATAAATTTATGTGCATCATAAAATTATCTGTCTCAGATTTGATGCAGACAAATAATAGTCACAACAATATCCAGAATTGCAGGAACTTACAATTTTTTCGAGTTAATTTCTTATTAACTTTTAAACAAACTATTACGTTTACAGTTTGTCTACAACATGATGGTCTGCAGCAAAAGCCATAACAACAAACCGATAGAAGAATTCGTTCTGGTGTCACCGGCGCCAGTCGACACTGCGGCGAAATTATCCAACATTTACATGAAGCTTTCTGAAAAAGAAAAAGAGCGTGCTAAGGATTTAATTGCGGCCGGGAAACAGTGCGAAGCAATGGCCACCGAATTGCTGGCTTTAGCGGCGGGCGCCGACTCGGCCGGCAGGATCTTGACGTCGATGGATCGCAGGAATGTCGAGTTCTTGGACGTGTTGATTGAGAATGAACAGAAAGAGGTGATCGCGCACACCGTAGTGCAGCGTTATCTTCAAGAGCTTTGGCAAGGTAGCCTAAATTGGAACGCGTTCAGAACGATCCTGCTGTTCATCGCCTTCATCGTGTGCCCGCCGGTCTGGGTGGTGTTCGCCCTTCCGCTCGGCCACAAGTACAATAACGTACCTATCATCAAGTTCATGTCGTATCTCACGTCGCATATCTACCTGATGGTCTTCTTATTGCTGGTTGGCATTACACCAATCTATCCAGTGGTGAGCAGATACAATCTGATACCGTATTGGTATGAGTGGTGCCTGCTGGTGATGCTATCAGGACTATTGCTATTCGAACTGACGAATCCCAGTGACAAGAGCGGCCTTGGCTGGATCAAATTGGCTGTGTTGCTCTTCGGCATATTCGGCGTTGCGTTTCACCTGATGGGATTCGTAATTGTGGAAAGACAATACTGGCCGACTCTCCTCTACCTGAGAAACCAGCTTTTTGCCCTCAGTTTCCTTTTAGCTTGCGTGCAGATCCTGGACTTCCTGTCGTTTCACCATCTGTTTGGGCCATGGGCCATCATCATCGGTAATCTTATGAAGGATCTTGCGAGGTTCCTCGCGGTGCTAGCGATCTTCGTCTTCGGCTTCTCCATGCATTTCGTCGCGCTTAATCAGGCGTTCAAGAACTACAAATCGCCACAGGAAGCAGAGATGGAGACTAAAAAACATAAGGACGCATTTTCCGACGGTAAGTTCGAAATATGTCATTCTCATTTCTTCTGATCCTCTCTTTCTTCAATCTTTTTTCTTCCCTCTCTTTTTTCTCTTTCTATCTAAGGTGGTGCATGAAATGTAATATCATTTAATTATTCAATTTTCAATACTTTGATAACTAATTCTATATCAGTTCTATCAGGCGTCGAATGGCTTGCCTCTCGGTGTGATTGACTCGCGATCTATAGATCCGGTTCAATCTTATCTATGTCCACACTCGATTTTTCGCTTTTAAAAAAACTAAAAATGACTCCATTTGATAATTAAAGAGGTCTTTAAGCATCAGCGCCGTTCGGATCCAATGTTAAAAACTGTACTTCCATATATTAATGGATATATGTACATTTGCCAACATGCATGGCAAGCGTGGCGTTTTAATGCCAAATGCCTTCCTTCCAAAGACCACGTATAATGGAAAAGATTGGAAGAGACTAATATCCAGGAATAGATGAAATCAGATTGACGGTGATTAGTTCTATATCACCCGGTAAAAAATTTTTCATGCATGAATATATATAACATGCATAAATATTCATAAATGTATATGTTTTGAAAAATGTAAAAAAAATGTTCATAATTATGCATACTTTTATATATACTTATATATAAGTAATTTTTTTACATTTCTTCAAACTTAATTTTTTCTAAAACAAATAGTATGAAAATTACTCTTTCAATTATTTTTAATATTATCTTTACTATTATTATTTCTGTTACACTAAAAAGTAAGTTTTACAAAAGAAAGAAGAATATATGAACATGCATGGATATATTTCATATGTATAATTATACATGTATTATATATGTTTATGAATATTTATATACATTTATAATGTTTATACACATTTACACATATTCATGCATGAAAAATTTTTTACCGGGTGCAGTTTTATTAACAATAAATATATAAATCAAATACTGAAGTTCAGGGAACTAACTTCTTTACTTCCCCTTCTCTATCAATATGTATATGACGTCGTGTATACAAATTTTCAGTATTAAAATAAGTTATGTTGCTTTGGCATCTGTGCAAACATTTTCATCTGTAATACATGCTCTTTTTAATGCTCCGCTCCTAATGTAAGAATAAGGAGAACATTTCCTCTAACTTTTCACAGCCCTGCGTAGTAGAAGTTACGGAAGTTCCACTGTAATATGAGACATTTTATGCGCCACCCCCGTATTTTTCTCTCTGTCTCTTTTTTTCTTTTTCTCTTACTATGTGCCTTGACGCCAATCCAGAGCTAATGGCGCAGTTAATTGATTTTTTACAGTTCCATTTATAGGATATATACATATACGCGCACACGTACTGTAGATACGACATGTACCGTAGATACATTATGTAGATACCTACGTAGGGCTAGATCTTAGATTGGCAATCGCTTCGACGCGCGGTACTGGTTTCCATTAACAGGACGTAGACAGTGCTTTCACCCACGCAGGTGCTAATTCGCGTGGGTACCGAGATAACGGTATCGCGTATTTCCACTCCTGCGTTAGTTTACGTCAGGAGTTACAGAACTACGTGAGTACAATTTCGATGAATTTAGATTTCAATATTATACGGAATCAGAAATTAAACTCATCGAAATTATAACCGACTGTGTACTCGGCGCGTAATTTATATGCAGAAACAATTAAATGTTTACCCTCCTTCGTTTCCCATCCCTCCACTTGAAAAATTTATTCCTACTTTGAAAGTCATTGACTCATTGCAGTCAAGTTCGCGCGTTTAGATTTCTTAATTGTCATTTATCAAAATCCCAAAGTAGGTCTACTTCATGTCGATCATACTCAGAGACATGCGGAGCGATACAGAATCATAATCGACTGAATTACAATGATAGATTTGTTGGCCAATGTTACGGAATGGATGATGGAGACGCCACCAACGGCGCCTCCTCGTCGCACCGGCCGCTACAAGAAAAAGAATGAGTGCTGTGACGATAACAGCAGAGATTGTAAGTTTTCAGCTGGTTGAGAACGATTAATCAGAAGCAACCCGAGCGCGGAAAGCAAATCGGAACAAAAATCGCGCACGTGAAACTGAATGCGGGACACGATCCATCTCGGTGTCGTCTCGTCTGCATCGTGCATTTGGCCAGTGTGTGTTGTCTGCTGAGACTGCTGCCTGATATGACGAAGCAAAAGAAAAGAAAACAAATGAGAGAACCGGAAAAAAAATACACGCAAAATCAGATATTCTTCTTGTCGCGTTGTATGCTGTGATTCGGAGGCAACGGTAAAAAAATTGAAGCAAAAACGATCTGATGGAAAATTTGTTGAAAATAATATATCTCCCTTGTATGCAAACATTACTGCAATCGTTTAAAGCACTCCAGTGCAGTAACGACTTATTAATTACTGCCATGGGCGTACGCAAGGCAAGACAGGGAGCGTTTGCCTTCTTCTTAAATTTTTGGAAAGAGAAACAATTAAATTATGAAAATCATTTCTACAAAAAGAAACTAGAAGTATTTAAAAAAGTATTAAAAAAGTATACTGAAGATTTTCGAGGACTGGCTTTATAAGTGTTTTAATAAATTTTATGTGAAAATAAATCTTTGCTACCTCTGACTGAAATCTTGGCTACGCCCATGATTGCGTAATTGGAAAATTTAAAAAAACTTTCTTATGCTCCTATTCGCTTCAGATCCGTTCGCGGATTGGAGAGAAGCGTCCGTATCGCAGCGTATCGAACAAATATTTATAAAATTGATCTGAAAGCTCGAGAACGACGTTCCTGTTCATGCAATTTGATTAGCTGTCGATTAGAGTTACTGCCAGAGCATATGTGCTCGTGTTTCTTTCACAGCCTCTGCCCGTGTGCATCCCCGTGTCTCGCCTGTACGTATGTGTCCTGTATATATTATACATACATGAACGCGCGCACACACACACACACACACACACATACACACACACACACACACACACACACACGCACGCACGCGCGCGCACGCACACACATACACACACATACACACACATACACACACACACACACACATACACGTGTATGTACGTGCGTGTTTTCTCTGTACCTACATTATATATTTGTAATTATTATAAGTTGTTAGAATCGTATTTGCTAGTGGACGACGTTATATGCAATTTATGATGTGCATTTATCGCACGGTCATTTTTTTTATGTGACTCGATCGATTTTACGGAATGTCCCATATTCCTCAAAGAATCGTTCCCTCCGTGCGTTTCCCCCCTTTTTTCTTTTTTTTTTTCTCTTATCAGCAGTGATTAGCACGAAAAAAAGGATCTTTCCGTCCTTTCCTTCCGTGTCTTTGCATGCAAATAAATTTTGCGCGACATGTTGCGTCTGCCGTTGGAGTCGTACAAGCCAGACAAGCAAGGAGGAGGGTGCGCATCTTCGAGTTGCATGTCGCATCCTTTTTATCCACTGCATCGCGCGATACGTTTCAAAATCGTCCACCCCACGCCTTCCTCTCTTTCTCATTCAGCATGGAACGCACGAGGAATGATTCCCATTGTTTGATCACTAGTACTGAGAAAAGGTGCACCGGCATCGGGATGCATCCCCCGATTAGCGAGATGCATCGCTGGATAGAAACGCGCCAGTCCGACGATAGAATCTCATCGCGAGTATCTTTTAGCGCGGGACGACAAAGAGAAAAAAAAAGAAAGAAAAAAAAATAAAAAAGGGAAGCGCAATTACATCTGAGTCAGATGTAAATGCAAGACGAATTAGAGCGACGAGGCTGAAAAGACGAGTGACAGTACGTATTCGACGATGAACGGCAGCCTGCAATAAGATATTCATGGCATGCATTCGGCGTTAGTCCGCAGCCGCAACTGCAGAGCATGGCCAGAGTCTATATAAAAGATATGCATGAGCATGTTCATTCCGTTTGTTCGTTCGCTCGCTCGCTCGCTCGATCGTTATGTACCTTATGGAATACTCACATGCGCATTTGTAATACTAAATAGCGAGTATCCACCAGTAGTAGCCTGTAATGGCACGAAGCAATGAAATTGAGCTATAAAAAAAAAGAAAACGAAAAAGCCTTTAGAGCTACCAAGAAACATCTTGTGTGTGTGTGTGTATGTGCCTCGTAATTCCAGTAAAGATGAATCCGGTACTCGCCTTCGAGTATCTATTCTTCGCCGTCTTCGGCCAAACAACCCACGGCGAGTTGAAGGTCGAGAACAATCAGCCGCAGTGGACCTCGGTCCTCTTCAAGTTGACCTTCGGAGTGTACATGTTGGTCTCGGTAGTGGTGTTGATTAATCTACTGATCGCTATGATGAGCGACACTTATCAACGGATACAGGCGCAGTCGGACATTGAGTGGAAATATGGACTCAGTAAACTGATCCGAAACATGCACAGGTAAGCCCGCGACCTTTTACGACTCCGAATATACGTGCGATAATAATCCGCTATATGATAAACCGCTAGATAACCGACGCGATCCGATCGAAATAGCATGCTCGATTATCTTTTTCCACGTTTGGTCGGAACGTCAATATTATAAATAGAATTACTTTGAAGCGTTCTCGCATTTACAAGACGAATCGTTGCAGTGCCGTTCGCTTTTACATGCTTTTACATACAGCCTGCGTATGTCGCGGTCTCAACCGGTCTCTTAAGTAACGCGCTGTTAAGCTATTCGGGGGTTAACGGAGCATTCCGTGTTGGAAACGCGATTGCGTGTTACAGAACTACTACAGCTCCGTCCCCGCTAAATTTGCTCACCACCTGGACCGTGTACTTCATCAAGTTGTGTAAGCAGCGCACCGCTAAGCGCAAGCGACCCTCGTTGGTGCACATGATGGGATTCGGGCGTGCCAGCCGTTTATCGCCCAGGTCCAAAATGGGCGCAAAATGGTTGGCCAAGGTTAAAAAAGGTCAGGTCCGTCCAAAGGATAGCGTGACCCTTTCCGTGGTGCATCTCAGCCCGCTGGGCAGCCAGCTGTCCTTCAATAGCGCGACCAGAATAGAGAACGTAGTGGATTGGGACTCAATCAGGAAAAAGTATCTCATCCTAACTGGAAACGAGCCCGAGAAGGAGGAGGAGAAGGAAGAGAAGAGCAACGAGGATGAGAACGAAGATGAGAACGGGCCGACAGCATCCAACGCTTCGACGATACCAGCGACAGTCTCGAATCCGCCCACATAAAAGATTTATCGTCGCTCTTTGCTATTTTTCGATCAAATTATCGAGTACGAGTTTTCGCGCGAAAAACGAGCAAACGAGCGACTAAGATACTGTCGGCCATCCTACTACCGTGCTCAGTATTACCTACTAGATAGATTTAACGACAGATTAAGTGCGCTAAAGATATTCATCCTTCACGAATAATATTTAAATCGTAAACCGCAGACACAGACGATCGAGCGAGATCATCATAGAGGATCCCCGCGCGATTCTCGGCGCACCGGCGATCAGCCGAGCATTTAATCATTTAAGTAAGTACGCGTCTCTCAACGTATGATATGTGAATCTCGTAGGAACGCATATAATTGATGTTGTTTGTGAAATATATGAGAATGGGCCAATTCCGCCGAACACATTATACCTTCTCCGTCACATGGCACGACCGGATGATGCCTGCGAATGCCGAATTGTCACGAATCCCCGTCACATGCTCGCTCTCGATGTTTCATTGAATGTTGGATCATTCATCCGCGACACCATAGCGCGTTATCATCCGTAGGATGCAGATTGTACCTCTCGATTGATTCATTGCGACGATATTTTCCATTAGAAAGCCGTTACTGTAAACATTAATTAAAGTTAAATGAGATGATTTGATTGAATTTGTAAATGTTTTCATAGAAAGACAAAATAAAAAGATATCTTAAGATTAAGTCTCAGTTATTAACTTTAACTAACATTTACATGGATGGTTCATAATGAAAATATTCCTGATATTGCAAATGTCTAAAGATACATCTATCTAAAGACATATCTATCTCTTTATTAAATCCCAGACTGCATGTCTAAAAGACTTCATAAAGACATCATAAAGATGTCTAAAAGATATTTAAAAAAACATAAAGAAGTTTTCTAGACAATGCTGTCTGGAATATTCTTTAAATATTAGCAATATTCGGGATAATTCCCTTATGGAAAAATAATATTGGACTCACGAAAGAATGATTGGAAATAATTGAAAAACTATTTGAATAGAATATTATACATACACGCGTTTCAATAGTTTTTTCATAATCCAATAGTATTTTTCTACAAGTATTGCACGTAATATACATCGCAAGTCTCCTCTAGTTCCTTTTATGTTTCATGCGCTTAAAATTAGAAATCCGTTAGACAAAAGCGCATTTTTCTTTGGACTTTTTCTAACGACAGGTAAAAATGAGGAATTCGTACGAGTCGCAGCATATGTATATCCTGTATGGCTTGAATCGATTCTCTTTGCGACATTTGGTAGTGGCAACGTTTAGCATGTTCTGCGCAGAGTGGCAGAGAATTTTTGCATTCGTTCACGCGCATATGTACAAAGCACCTTATGAAACACGTTGTTTAACGCGTATTTACAGTCAAGATGAATCCCATATACGCGGGTGAGTTGTTGTTCTTCGCCATCTTCGGTCAGACGACACACGAAGAATTAAAGACAGAATTGATACAAGCCAAATGGACTACCGCCCTCTTCAAGATCACCTTCGGCATTTATATGTTGGTGTCGGTGGTAGTGCTTATTAATCTCTTGATCGCTATGATGAGCGATACCTACCAGCGGATACAAGCACAGTCAGACATCGAGTGGAAATATGGATTGAGCAAACTCGTTCGAAATATGCACAGGTAATAAGAAATAAAAGTTATACAGAAAGAATGGCTTCGCTGAAGTATCTCTAAAAATTTAACTAAATACAGATTTAAAAATAATTTTGTTATTACAGCATTACTCGTTATTCATTATGCCTGAGATACAAATCTTGTTTTCAAATCTATATCTAGTTAAATTTTTAGATACTTCAGCAAAATGTTATATCTTCGTGTAGTAAAAAAAAAAGAAACGATAGGTTGCATGTCGCATGAAAGCACCCTTTATTATACCATTTATCGCATTAATAGATCGAATTTTCAATACACAACAGGACCACTACGGCACCATCTCCGCTGAATCTCCTATCCACGTGGATCACGTATTTCGTCAAACTTTGCAAGAAACGCTTGACCAAAAAGAAAGAACGACCCTCTCTGATGCACCTAATGGGTGCCACCCGCATGTCCCCTCGCTCCAGGATGGGAGCCAAATGGCTGTCTAAGATAAAGAAGACCTCACAGGTGGGACACAAGGATAGCGTCGCTTTATCAGTGGCTCATCTGAGTCCTCTCGGCAGTCAATTGTCCTTCCGTAATACTGTCAAGATTGACAACGTGGTCGACTGGGAAGTTGTCAGGCGCAAATATAGAGATCTTTACGGCGAGAAGATCGAGGAGAAACTGATCGAAGAAAACAAGGAGTCAGTAGATAATCCATTGGCGATTTTGGAAGGCTCGTCAGATGTCGAAAAATCGCGGCTTGGACTTGGAGCTTGAACAAGGAGGAAATATTGAAGGCAACCATCGAAGGCAATACATATAACTCTCACGGAAGAGAAAGAAAGAGAGAAAGAAAGAGAGATCAAAGCTCTTCCTATTTTCGCAGATTCACCGCATTAATGCGCTCGGTTGCATTTATTTGTACATACATCGCCGCGAGGCGTATACGGAGGACCTTGTCAGTATTTTCGAAATAAACGTCTCGACTTTGTATCGTCTATACAGTTATTGTTAGTTAGCAAACCTGTGCTCCTTGTGATCCATAGTCTAATCGATTACTATATAACACGTTTTAGAGTCTACCATGGGGAATACCCGTATGCATAGGAATCGTTCCACGTCACGTTTGACGGTTAGTTCATCAACATTACTTAATTATCAAATTCTCTTTCCACCTAGAATGTTTTTGATTATATGTATGATATACTTACATATACCTACATTATATCAATAGAGCGCAATTGCGTAATGGCTCTGTTGCAATGATGCACGCACCGATCATTATGCCTGCATCATGTTGCTCATGATATTTTCGTGTAATATATCGTCGCGCCCGATACACATATTTGTAGGATGTGTATCTACGTAATATCGCCATGTTATAATTCGAAGCTCACATCATCATTATACATATTATATTTATACACAAATTTCATGTGTAGCACGTACATTCATTGATACGTCAATCGAAATTGAACGCGTCTACAGGATTCACCTCTCGATTATTCGCACGTTGTAAAATTCAACTGGCACGCACTATAAATGCTCACTCTGTAAAAAGAAATAGTTAAATTAAAACGAATTCGATAAAAGAGATTTTTCTCTGTATAACGAATGCTTAATTTTTTAAATCGGAATTTGGTTTAGAATTCACATTTTGAATTCACTTCTGTTTCCGCTGAATGCAACTTATAATATTACATCAAAGTTATAATTTCTTCTTAACAATGTAACTATTATATATAATATGTGTTATATTGTTGAATGGAAAGTTATAATATTGATATACAATTACTGTTAGTTTGTATTCTACGGATTTTCATTCGCAACGCGCAAATATCACACAATTTTTAAATCAAACAAAATTAAGAAATAATTTAATATAATCTATGGAATTTAATTTCTTTTTAATTTCGGATTATTTTACCATAACTATAAAATACGTATAAAATACATAAATACTGATAGAAAAAAGAAATTCAATGATTCTAAAACCCATTCTTGATAGATTAGGAATTCATAATTTTACAGAGAATAAGTTTTCATCAATTCCTTTTATTTTTTCTATTTTTTGCAAAGTGCATAAAAGCGAATCAAAGTACAATTCTCACATTGCAAGCCACATTCATCGCATCCATCTTGCATTTGTAAATGCGTTTAAAAAATTTTTCATTGATACATCAAATATAGACACTCATCTCTTTACAATTTATTATTCAGTGTTCGCTCATCGAAATCTTTTGAAATACGCTGCTCATTCCATCGCATGTTTTAGGTTTTACAAAGCTCGTTGACTTTCCTTCTGATTATCAATTTTTGAACGAAGATTAGGATCAGCATGAACTTCTACAATTCTTAATATTCCAAGAACTGTAAATGATTTTTTCTGCTTGTAATCAGAATAACAACGAATAGAATAACACCAAATCATTTTGTATCAGCAGTGGTGTAGTCCGGAATTTGCAATTACTTAACTGCAATGACTAAAATATTAGACTATTAGTTACACTCTGCCTCAATTATACTACACCGCTGTTTTAGCGTAGGAATATACAACTAATTCAACTGCTATGATTTTTAATAAAATATAGATGGATAATAATATTTGGATTCACGTAACAATGTGTTGTAGTATTATAATCACTCATTAAACGTCTAAGTAGCCACTCAATGTCATTGGTTCTTATCTTTAGATCTAATCACATTAAATACTATTTAGCCACTTATTGAGCGATTATAATACTAAATACAACCTTTGAAATTCTTTTAACTTACTATTCTTTTTCTCTGTCTGTACAGTGTCAGTTAATGCGATCGAAATCACGGAGAATCTTTTCTTCGCCATTTTCGGCCAAAAAGGTACCGAAAATTTTTCATTAAACATGAACAAGCAGCCAAAGTGGACGGTTTATTTTTTCAAGGTGATTTTTTTCAATAAATAATATGATTATCTATATAAGTTATTTTTTTATATATGTTAGAATTTAATAAATGTTTTTTGTTTCAAGGTATCATTCTCATTATACATGCTCGTCAGTGTCATAGTATTGATTAATCTATTAATTGCTATGATGACTGACACATATCACAACATTCAATCACAGAGTGATATCGAATGGAAATACGGTCTCAGCAAACTAATTCGTAAGATGCAAAAGTAAGTAACACGATTGTAAAAAAGAGTAAAATCTCTTTACGAACACAAAAGTATTAAATTTCTGATTTTTATATCTTCAACACAATAAATGAATTTTGCAGCTACGCTTTTATAAATTAAGGTAAATTATTGATAAGAGATAAATCAAGATAAACTGTTGATGATATTTCGAGTTCACTTCTGATATCACTTTTGATGAATTATTATGAATTTGTTGTAATTTTGTAGGATAATAAAATCGTTACAATTCAAAAAGGATGATTTTTTTTAAGAATTGTGAAACGAAAATAACAAAAGTGACATTTGATCGATCATTTTCTAAGAATATAGTCTTTTTGTCGATATTATTTACTTAGTCAATAATTTTCTATTTAAAGTTAAAAAATAATTCTTTTCTTAAAAAAACGTAATTTTTGTAGTTATGTCACTTTTAAAGTAAAGGAACGATATAATTTTTTCATCAAACTTTCGTGTAAAACTTGTGCAATTTCTTATGCGCTTTCATTAAAATTTGCAAACCTTTACTGTAATATTATTCTTATTCTTGTTTTAGAACAAGAACAGCCCCATTTCCGTTAAATCTCGTTACCACATGGGCAGAATATATTAAGAACGCTTGTGTGAAAGAACGTATTGCAAGCCAGAAAATCAGCAGATCGCGTGGGTACATGGAACCCGATGCGCAAAGGATTTTTCCAAAATTTTCTACTGTACGTAAATATTATGTCCCTATTTATCGAAATATAAAAATATATTATAAGTCTCTTTCTCCGATTTTGATAAACTTTGAAAATGTTATAATATAGATTAAAATAGGAGATACATTTTTTTTAAATAAGTTTTCTTACACATACGTTAAGTAAGATAAAATTTAAAAAAATTCGATTTTTATTTTTCTATATTATAGAAATAATAAGATAATAGAAATAGTAATATATAAAAATATTTTTAAAAAACTTGTTGATGAAAGTAATTGATTTTTAATAATTTATTCAGATTTTTCGAAAAAAAATTTTTTTTTGTTTTCAACGTACTTCTAACATCCATTATTTTTTAGGAATTTTGCAGAATAAGCTTTATAAACGTTTTTATAATCAAATTAAGATTTATTTAAAAATACATTCAACTATATATGAGTACAAAATTATTTTTTGAAAATTTTGCAAAATATATCATAAATAAAAAAGGAAGGTTGCCGGCGTTTTATTAAGCAATTTCAGAACATTTTATCTTTTTTTTTATTAATTGAATTTCTCGTAATCTTCTTTTTCTTTTTTGTTTTAGAATAGTAGAATGCTTCCACTACCGCGAGCAGCAAAGGAACGAATTAATTTCTCCTTACTTCAATCAAACTCGATTACCAGTCAAACTTCTTTAAATAATATTCCGAAGATACAAAATATCGTTGATTGGGATATAGTTCGTCGAAAGTATCGTATGCGATTCGGAGACGAAATCGAGAAACCGTCCAGTGGGGAGGTGACGCTTGCTAAAATGGCTTGAACAATAAAATTGATACGCGCAACATATATTCTATTATTATATATGCAATTTCCATACGCGTAATTTTTTTATTTTGTATCGGCCTATTTTATATCGTAAAGTATTTCAGATAGAAAGATATATATAAGTACTTTCTACATTTGTACGTTTTCTTGCGATATCACTAATTGTAACGAAATATATATATATATATATA
>Ga0157364_1000695_pt1 | contig 24957 bp, 18 predicted proteins | sample AttsexASBM2_FD_111476 | JGI IMG/M metagenome (GOLD analysis project Ga0157364, IMG submission 111476) | Fungus gardens microbial communities from leaf cutter ant in Ribeirão Preto, State of São Paulo, Brazil - Atta sexdens ASBM2 | ecosystem: Host-associated > Fungi > Mycelium > Unclassified ...
CTTTCCTTACGACGTTGCGTAGTGGAAGAAAGTGATTATGTATTAATGAAATAATCGTATATGGCTTGCTATCGATGATTCGGGGGAAAAAGTGACATCATTATAGAGTCATTTATATTTAATAATTATTTTAAGTCAATCATCTCTTTCATCAATTTAATTTTATTGAACTCTTTGAGTACGTAAAAATAATTTCGGTAGCTTTTTATTTGTCAATCACCAAATCACGAAATCTACATCAATCTTGAGGCTATCTTCTATGTTTCTTGGCTTTGATAAGATTTATATGAAGATATTCATACTGATTAATGTGATAAGAGGCAATATATTAATTTACCTCAGTATAAAGTTCATTAAGTTATACATTCAAATTATAGTGAAAATTATAAAATTCGAACTTGTAACAGAATGTATTTCCTGAGATTTATCGAAAATAACTTACATAATTTGCATAATTTGATTAATTTGAGATAAAGAAAGATTTCTTAATATTCTTTATTTTTTATTTTTTGTCAAATTAGATATATTTACTTCTAAATGCAGATTTATAAAAATAATCAATATTTTTGGGAATATTATTAAATATATTTTATACATTTAAAATATATTAAAATATATTTTAAAAGAAATATTTGTGTTCGTGACATTATCAAGAATAATCAATATTTTGAAAAAAAGAAATAATAAAGAATGTAAGAAAATGATTCTCATATACATGTTTTACTCTATTTTAAATATGTAAGCAATTCTAATGGAATAAAAAGTCTGATGGAGACACATTGTATGCATAATATGTATTGTTGACATTGTAACACGCTTTAACAACACAGTATATACGTAAATATGTGACCAATTCTTATCGCTTTTCACAGAATGCTATTATCTATTAGCCAGATATCTCAATGATGCCGTGCGCAAATGCGTATTCGTTTCATATGTACCTGTGAGTTCCCCTGTCACCGTCTGTGATTCAATTACGATGATGCCGTGTGCAAAATCACACGATCGAAGAATATCGATGGAGACGAAGATTTCGCGATACCGCTATTATATTAAAAAATGTGTGAGAGTTGGATAAAGTCGCATCTTGAATTTCTTTGAACATTTTTATATCATTAATACGTACACACACACACACACACACACACACACACACACACACACATATATATATATATATAAAACACGTGTAACGTTATGTATATGTAACATAATATCAAATATAAAAAATTATAATAAAAATAGTTTTCAAAAATACATTTCAAAAATAAATTAATACAAATAAAATGCTTATATGAGCATTTGCGGTGCATAAACAATATGTATTTTTTTATAAAGAATTATAAATAATAAAGGATTTTTATAAATATATTATTCATACACTACAACAATTATTGCGGACGCTCACACAAACATTTTATTTGTATTCATTGTATGTAATAATATATTTGCTTAACTCATTTAAGTTTTAACAAAAGACTTTTATCTGCAAAAGACTTTTAATCGCTAATATTTAATATTCGCTCGTTAAACTGATAAACTCATAATTTTCATCGCACGAATTATATATATTTTTTACACCTATATATTATATATTTTTTTATCACGTAGCCTTAATCTTTTCAGGGCCCACATTCGCGGTGCGGGAAGGGAAGGCTGATCCTCAGAAATTCGTTCTTTAGAATGTACAGACGAATATGGCACGGTGATCAGATATTCATAAAGATTCGTGACGGTCTCCGTCGTTGAATCAAGTATATAATCTGTAGATTTTTGCCGATACCGCGGATGAGACGCGAGGACAACACGAGGACTCGCATCGATGTGTATCTCGAGCAACATACTTCCTTTCGTTGATGATATACGCACGAACTTGCTTATCTCTTTTTCTCCCACGTTCGTCACTTAATGAGGAAATGACAAATAGTTTCACAACTGTGTGGAAAGTTTTCATTTGTTATCATTTCAGCGACTAATACGGAAATACAGCAATAGGGGACTTTTACACGAAATTATTGACTTTTGAAAGTCATCATTCTATTAATACTTATTACTTACATGTTTTTTGAAATACTTATTATTCTCATAGTAATTATATGTATTTCAGATCGGTTGAGCGGATTATCATCATATGTTCTTAAATAATCAGGTGCAGCGGATTAATAACCGACAACGTCGATTCATCGCTCCGTACGTCGTGCTATCCGACACCATGTCAGTTTCGTATTAATTATATTGTGATAATACGAGAACAACAGTCTTGCCTAGTCAAGACAGAGAGAACCGCTTGCATGGGCGTCGACAAGACGTTTCATAGAAAAAAATGTATTGCTTGATATGATAAGAATTCTTGTGAATTTACAAATTCTTAATAAGATTAATAATAAAATAAAATCTCTTAATAAAATTAGTCTAATCATATCCCAGTTGTTTACTATCAGCTAAAGAACCTAAGAACGAATATCAAATAACGACTCGGGAAAAAATGTTTTATATATAATCATATAAAATTATATAAAATTATATAAAATTATACTTAAAAAATTGACATATTTTATTTACAATTATACATAATTATACACAAAATATATCCATATATATATATATATATATATATATATATATATATAAAACATTTTACATTTTTTCCCCAGGCACAGTTTTGATGAAAAAAAGATTGTTAGCAAAGTGCAGGAATAAATACGATAATAATTAACAAACTGGTAATATATTAAATATTGTCTGGAAAAAACAGTATTTTTGGAAATATTTCGACTGATAATTCCAGAAAGAAAACTCGAACGCGATCCCTGCGCATCGCGGCGCCTATGATTGTTTCAGGATCGCATGACAAACGCACACGCGAGTGCACCCTTCCTCCGCGATTAAACGTGATCGTACATAAATATAAAATGGACTATAAAATTATGCACTTCGCAAATGCCATTACTTGTTACTCGTGACTTAACACGAGATAACAAGCAGGTCGAACATAGTTTGACAATGTAGACAGTAAAAATAGTTTAGGAAGTCATCAGAATCCTTTATCTTATCTATGCAACATGAAAACTATGTATAATACAGTTTCGGTTAAACAATCATAAATTAACTCGATTTGTTATTATTCTCTCTTGGAAAGCGTGACGGATCGATAATGGGGTAAAAAAAGAAGAGAGAAAAAAACTTGCGGTATATGATTTTACAGATACGATGCGCTGACGAGAGAGAAACCCAAGAAGTCAACCGCAAACGATCCTCAAACGATCGAGCTTTAAACGATCGTTGATGGTCACTCTTTCTCTAATGATGTACGATCTAATCGTTGATCTTTAAAGAAGATAGTTCAGTAGATTTTCTGCATACACGTTTAATTGTTTTGTATTATATATATTGGCGTCTTTCATGCAAGTCGGTTAAGCCAATAATTTTAATATTTCACACTTAAAGTATCTTTCCATGTAAAAAGACTGTACCCGTCTTTTATATTAAACTGAAGAAAATATAGATTCTACAGAATATATTTCTTTATTTATTCTATTTAGTGATACACAAGTTGACACTAAAATATTCTATCTTTTTTGATATTTGATGATACAAATCGTATTACTAAAGCATCCTAATACAAGATAATAAAAAATAATTATTTTACTATTTGAATAGGATATCAAATGTACCGTTGATTAATCACTGGAGTGTATACTTTGATTAATCCTAAATTATTTAATGGATTTACGAACGCAAGTGTATCATTAATCAATCGCTGGAGAGTGTAAAATTCTAATTTATTTTAAATCATTTAATGGATTTTTATATATATATATATATATATATATATATATATATATATATATATATATATATATGAATACATGTATAACAATGAATCCATTCACGTTTGGATTACTAATGCGAGAGAACAAAAAAGAGACATCGGAGACGCAAAGTATTTCAAGGCTACATTTTGAAGGTCCATGGACACCGAGATATTTTCAGGTCAAAGCTGGTCCCGTTACTCCGGCATTTGCTGAAAATATTCCGTGATGAACAAAACAGAAGGGAATCATGCAAGAGTGCATTTCCCTTATCGTTTTCGCACGAGTAGTTCCTCATAATTATGTAGCTTCTCGGAGTTATGATTTACGTAAATGATGTTGACGCAATTTTATCCGAGTTCAATGATTTATCGTAAATGTCCAGGCGGGAAACACCAGAAAAAACGGAGTAACAAAACGATTCAATGAAAGTTGTCAGCAGAACGAAATAATTTTTCTCGCCAGGATTTTGTTTATTTCGAGATTCTAATTTCGTAGATCTTTGCAAAACGAGTTGTAAAGACTATAATTAATGTATAAAAAAAGAATCATGTGTTGGGAAAAATAGAAATTTATGTCTTATACCGCGGAGATTTGTCGAGTAGATAAGTTCGTGGAAAAACCCGATTTGTTATTTTTATATGAGAGAACTACAATTATGCACGACAGTTTAATGGGAAGAAACGTCTAGGTTTTTGTTAATACTCGTGAAACTTGTTGTATGTCCTCGCGTGCAATCATTGTATTGAGATCCTGTCGCGTGGCAAAGTGAAGGGGAATCACGGCCTTGTGTCTGCAGAGCTACAACAATGCATGTCGCGTACGGTAAAATTGCTGCATAATTTTGGCAATTGAGTGAGCGAGCTCTGCGACTTGTTAACACGCGAAGACATTGCTCGAAGAAAGAGAAATCGAAAGAGGAAAGCTTTCTCCGACGAGTATGTGTGAATGTCAAAAGATAGTTGATTATAATCAATAAAGAGTAAGAATTTTTTATAATAACATTCAGCAATGTTTTTGTATTGATATTAGATTCTTTCAAGGCTGTTCCGTGATGTTATATAAAGTGTATTTTTTTTATGAATGAGAACTTTTATGAATGAAAAGTTCTAATTTATGAAAGATTAATGTGTGTGTTTTTTTTATTGCTGCACTAGACTATACTATAACTTTTTTTTTACTTTTGCCAAATATCAAACATATATCTATTTCATTTTAAATACAAGAGTGTACAATAATTCATAAGAAAAAAAAAAACAGATTTGATAATTTAGAAACTCTTGATGTCTTGACATTTTTTTAAAAGAGACTCAAATATAAATGCAAAAAAATTGTTCAAAATATTTTCAAAATATTTTTTATTATGAATGTGTTATCGAAAGATTTCAATGATCATATCATGAATATGTTATCGGATGATTGACAATATGCGTGCATGTAATTTCTCCCTCCAAAGGATTAATTTTCCAATCGATTTCGCTAGCCAACGATTATCCCATATTTTCGTCTACCAATATATAATTCGATATCGATAATTCGATATATTCTGAAAAGAGAAGAAACTCCGATATTCATGTGCGAACATTAATTGTGAAGATCAACAATTTTCCAAAAGATACTCTCTCAAGAAACGACACACTCCAATTTTTCTGATTCCAATGGACACCACTTGTCATATTTTCACGCAGCACCATCATCTCTCTTAAGAAATCAAGCTCTTCACACAAATTACAACGGAGAACAATAATTAGTCGCGCATCGAAAGGCCACAGTTGTATCCTTCAAAGTTGCAGAGCAAACCAAAACCCGTAGTATACGGAGCGCAATCTGAGAGATTGACAGTAGCCCCTTCTCCCAAAGTTTCTGCGATGTCGCGAAATTTTCCACTTGCTGGTCTCGTGCAATCTGTCCTTCGCCATATCTCACCTAACTCGCGCACAGCGAGGACCAAAGATTGCGACTGGAGAAAAAACTCACAGCTTGATTTTCTCGTCATCCATGATCGATCCCGAGGTGGAGCGTTCGTGGATCCAGCTCATCCAGTCAGCTCGCAGTCGGTCGGCCGCCGATAGCGCGACGTCGCCGTGTTGGTCCTCTTTGAACGGGATCCGTTCAACGATCCTTCGTTTCGTTGAGTCGTAGACGAATGCCAGAAAAAAAGAGGAAGACAAAATCGCGATTCGTCCGAGGCGGAGAAGTCGCCTTGGAGGCGATGGTCGAGGAAGGAGGTACGGTGACTGGTACGTATTGTAATCAGCGAAGTCGTGGATTGTTGTCCTCCGGACGATCAGAGAGACGCGAATCGACTGCAACCGTCACTCGTCGAACGAAGAACGAAGGCACGGAGCTGCGGCTTGCCGCTCTTTCGGTGGAAGAAGACCCGTGGTCCGCTCGTCTGACAGATAAAAGATCTAACATTAGCAATCGGTCTATCTTCTTCTTATATACGAGCATTCTCTTTCCATCTTTTTCTCTTTCTCTTTCCTTTTTTTTTTTACATCTTTCTTTCCCAGTCTGTCTGACCTTTTCTTGCAGATAGTCTGTCTTTATCAGAAATCCCCACTTACACTAATACTTCGCTCTCTCACTCCCTGCTCTATCTTCTCTCACCGTCTCTTTCTTCTATCTCCATTTGGAGAAGATACGACTCTTCCATCGAGCTTTCGTCCCACACTCAACTTCGTAAAGAATACTACTTTTTAATAATCCATAACTTCAAGTCTTTGAACTCGTCTGGGAGAAATCGTTGGGGAAATGTAGTGCCGATTTAAGAAATTCTGATTGAATTAGCCGCTTTTTAGATAAAACTCTTCTTATCGCACGTTGCTCAGTTTTTAAAACTTCTGAACACTCCCGCTATCCTAGTTATAAGTATCACCGATATATCTATAAGTATCACTGATATATCTTGTATCTTAAAGTTTGACGATCACTCCGCATTCTTTTTAGTGTCAACAGGTGCTTTCACAAGTCGGATCCGGTTTATCGCATCCGCAGTAGATTAGTCGTGTGAATAATGTGCGATTTATTGGCAAGCATTTATTCCTTTCGCATTGATCACCGTCTTCGCCATAATCACGCTGATTGTAGTATACGTCTTATCAATCGATAGTCTCGAAATCTCGAATGAGACCAAACAAGACCAACGTTCTTTCAAAAGTCCAGCACGAGATTGATATTCTTGACGCGAAATGTTAATTTTCCGATTTTTTTTACAAAAAAAAAAAGGAAAAATTCCTTAGATGTGTTTCTTAAAACTCCATATGGATTATAGAGAGATCCCACTGGACGAAGTGAGTCTAAGCGAAAATCTTCGATTATATCATAAATCACGCCATGGAACGCGAATTGAAACTGAGCGAGTGGTGAAGGTGAAATAAACACGCGGGCACGTTCATATAACTTTCCAGAGAGGTATTGCTGATACACGTGATGTAGAAGCACGCGGCGATTCAAAGAGGCGATTGTCGATCGCGCGAGGAAGCGGATTTCATAATCGAGAAGCTCTTCCTGTGATCACGTCATGCTCCGACTGCGTTAAATTTTAACAGATTTCCTTAATCGAGCGAAAATTGATTTGTTCTTGAAAAAATATAAAGATTTCATCAACAGCTTTTGTTAACGTGGTTTCCAAAATTATCATAATAAATATAAAAAATTTTAACGCCGGCTTTACAATGAATCGGTAGTTGAAAGTCCTAAATCTTTATTTATAAGTAGATGATTATTATAATTTTTCACATTCACAATAAGTCATTAATTGTACAGCGAGTCATTTGGTGATCAATGGAAAGGAAGAAAGTTGAATTTGGCTAATCTCTTAAGAAAATCAGTAATCGCATTTCTAATTTTATTGTTAATTAAAACTATAATACACAAAATCTTTTTTAAAAGTAGTAAGACGTAAGGAAATTAATATATTGGATTTGCTGATTACATCCCTGATGAAAATTTTTCTCAGAATTTTTAATATAATTTTTCAGAATTTCTATATAATTTTTCAGAATTTCTGGAAATATATAATTTTATTACTTTCTTATATATTTTGTATACGAATTGGAATATTTCTTAGAAAATCTGCGTCTTTTCTCAAAATTTTTCGTATATGTTAATTATAAAATATCGTAAGATTTTTAAGATTTTTTGTAAGTATAATTTTTGATGAAATGTTCTAAAATCTATAAAATTTAAAAATATTTTTTTTAAATTATGGGATGAGAAAATTTCAGAATACCTCAGAATTCACTTGTATGAAAAATTCTGAGAGAAGACTGTAAACTTTCCGAATATTTCTGAGTATTTCTAAAAAATGTTCCAATTTGTATAAAAATAATGAGAAAAATTTTCATCAGGGATGGCTTACTTTAATTGGTCCTACTTTAATTGGTCAATTCGCTCTTACGTTTTATTGCTTAAATTTTTTTGTTACCTGTAGAGTCTTCTACTTGATGCTTAAAACGCTTATATAAAATTATTTTATCCTTATTGTTTATCAAATACAAAGATAGATAATGCTGTGAGCATTGTGAGCGCCAAATGGAACGCACCTTTATGTTTAACCTTTATGCTTAACCTAATGTTTTATTCAAAATGAGAGGTTTTATTTATGATGATGTCATGAATGAAACCCATTGGGTGAATCATCATTAAATTTAATGACAAGTTAATTAGATAATGAAAAACCGAGCCTTAGTCGTATAAATTGGCCAATTTCACCGATTCATCGATAAGACTTAGGACTTTCGACTCATTTTAGACCCGGTGATAAGATAAAGATTTCAATGAGGGAGACATGGAAATGGTACCTTACGAAATCAAACTTAGCAATTTTAATATTTTCGAAGAAACCCAAAATATATGATTTTATTACAAATTTGTATGGTGAATATTTCAAACATGCTCTTGAGAAGTAAATATCTTTTCTGTTGTGACATGTAATTGGAATATTGATTAAATGATTAATAAAGCAAGATTACGAAAGAGACAGTTTAAAAGAAGATAAATAAGCTGAAGGAGAACAGTACAATATTTACAATAGGTATTCTCTTTTCTCTTTGCTAAAAGTTGAAACGTCAAATTTAATGTAAAAAATGTTCATCTAACTTTTGTAATTGTATGACAAAAATCACTGTCACTCGTAGCATAAAAATATAGACAGTTTTGACGTGCGATGAAATATAATAAAGATATGCTGCCTATTACGTGTACTTCTTTTTAAATGTCTGGTAGTCGTGTGCATGGATGCTATGGTTTGCATTGTGCATCAATGCGCAATGCAAAAACACGTGTGTTATGAGATACTCGGAAAAATGAATATGCGTAAAGCGAGAAGATGAGAATACTTATTAAATTATCTCTAACTGGGTCTTATCTAAAGCTACGCTCACATGATAAAAACTCGTAAATCAATGCAATGTTATACGGAAGTTCGTTTTTCATTCTAAATTGTACGCACTATCTAAGATCCCGGTAATGAAATCGTGGATCATGCGATTGCCTGATTGGAGTAAATTAAAATTGAATCATTTGTTGAAATCAAACTTAGCAATTTTAATAAATTGAAATAACAATATTTAAAGTGAAAAGCTAAAAACAATTTTAAACTTGTTATTTACTCGTCAACGGTGCAACTGAAGTCCATTTTCACGGTAGTGTTCGACCAGAACTACTGGCTGCTATCTGGTGCAATGATGTTTTGTAACTCTTTCGATAGAATATCGCAAGAAACGAGGGGTAGGGTTTCGTGTAAAATAATTGGATACTTAGGGTTGCCTTTTTACGCAGAAACGTGATCGCAAGAAAAAAGGTCGTCACACAGAATGTTGGACAGTCAGAAAGAAATAATATCTATTAATGGATGACCTCCGACTGTCTATCAAAAACTACGTTTACGGCTCCGATAAAAAAGCATAAAAGCAAGATTTTTAATGATTGGCATGTCCCTGGTACGGATAATTTAACGCGTTATTTCAGATTTTTCGATAAATTATATTAGTATTGCCATCAATTTATAAATTTTCTAACAATAACAATCGACATGAAAATTACTTTGCATTTTTTGTCAAGATTTGTGATCATTTGATAACGCGTATGTTTGGTGAGTTTGGATACTTGATAATTTATTATTGTAATAATGGGTTTCTTATAGAAAAGTAATGCAATTTAATGCAAAAAGATCAGAAAACAAAAAAACAAACAAATATATATATATATATACATATATATATATATAAATATTTGTACTAAGTATTATAATAAAATTTTAGTAATATATAAAAATAAATTTTTAATTTTTCAACTCAAGAATTAATTTAAGAGGTATTCTTTTCTTCATTTCCTAATTATTTTCTTCATTTTAGTATTGTTTTAAATTGTTTCAATTATTTAAACTGCATATTATCAGATTATCAGAACAATTTTGCTATCCACAAAATATCATTTTAAGAAAGGCACTTTTTTTTTGCAAAAGTATCAAATACTCAACGAACTCAATTAATTATGAATTAATTCTGCTAACAAACAAAAAATTCAAAAAGAACGAGTCATACTCGAATATCAAAATATATATTATCAAAACAAGACTTACTTGTTAGCTATATTGTTTTGTTCGGTAACTACAGCGAGAATTTCTACGTCGGCGGATTTATCTCCGCTGTTATCCATGTCGTGAATTTTCCCGGCAGATCGTCGAGGAGGAGTGCGAACGATGCGGGTGCGCGAGCATCGAACAATTGACAGAAGCCGTCCGCCAAGCCGATCGCGCAGCCAAGGCAAGGCAAGACAAGGCAAATCTGCGACAGCGCGGGGTTACTATGCGTCGGGAGATGTCATTAGTGCGTGGCGGTCTGGCGCTCTCTCTCTCTCTCTCTCTCTCTCTCTCTTTCTCTCTCTTGATATATTTATATAAATATTATGAACAAAGGGGACGCACGCATGATGACCTAGATCAATCAATTTGATATCTTTGTCTTCATGAAAGTCATCAAGAGGAGCCGCTTCTGATTAGATGTAGAGATGTCTGAAGACAAGTTCGCGTTGTTGAGATTTCACGCATTCATTGATACACAATTCCAGCGAAATAACGAAATAAGATAAACGGTGATAAATGTGCCTTATCACGAAAAATTAGTCCATTTCATGCGACCTCGCGCATTACACTCGATCCTCAATTGAAAAATGATCAATGATAGGACGCAATAGTTTTAAGCCTGTTCCGATCATTGCTCTATCATTCCCATTTCAATATGATCGAAGAATTGTTGGATTATGGAATGTTTGGGTTACAGAAATGTGTCAAATTTCTTCGCTCGCCTCGCTCTGATTAGCTTCGCGGCCGCGGCGTTCAAAATAAATTCCCACGAAAGACACAATCGTCATTAACGCATGCAATGATCCGTGCTGAAAAATATATCGCAAAAACTCATTAAAAATAAAATCGAATTTCCAATATCCACGAATAAATTTATCAGTACATAACATTATGTACAGACAAATTTTATTTAAAAGCCGAATGTCGATAAGATTTTGACTCTTTTTTTCTTTGTAATCTTTCTTATAGCAGGAGGAAATATCAAAGATATTTTACAAATGTTACAAGTTTATTTCTTATAACTATCATAGTAGACAATAATCAATCACAACATTGGCTCGATAACATGAACAGAATTGTATGCTCATGAATAACCAGAATACTGTAATATCAGCAATTATGAACTTTACTGACTTCTTGTTTCGACTTGATGTAAAGAAGTAGTAATCTTGTACGTGTGCAATATGAAAAGATGAGATTACTTTGAAGATTATAATTTAAGCTATTACACGAAGTATGGATCTAATAAGTAATAGAGACCTTCAGCTTCCAATACATTCCTTATTTTTGAGAGTTTACACGATCAATAGCAAATATTTACACATAAAGTGCCAAACATTAATTACAAAAGTAAAATATATAAATTTTTACGTATTGACGTTTGTTAATTTAGAACAAACGAAGATTTCTTTATACAGAATGTTATAAAATTTGTTTCTTGGAATTCAATATATCCTTCAGATCATCATATATAATTTACAATTCATTGTGGTTTGAGACATGATCAACAGTTTCTGAAACAAAGAAAAGAAATAAATAAATGTCTCGTAAAAAGAAATATATGCATGCATTTAAAAAATATATGGCGGAAAATATACCACTGTCTCTCCATGTCTGTCTGTTTGCATTCTCTATCTTTTGTTGCAGAATTTTAATTTCTTCGTCGTAACCCACCCATTCCGGCAAGATACGCATGGCTGCTTGTAATTTCGCTTCCTTAGTCATCGGGTTATTACACTATATAACACAAGAAACAAGAAAGAAAAAGACAATTACTTAATAAATCTAAAATGTTACAATATATTCATTTTTGCGATGTAATCGAGAATACATACTAAATCTATAGTTTTGGCATATTTCTTGGATGCATCGTCACACCAAGTTTCGCACCATAACCATTCTTGTGGCAGTGTTTTGATAGCCACTTGATGGATCATATTGTTAGGGAGATCCTAAAATCGTCATCGATTATTTTACAAAAACGCGAAGAAACGACGATGTAATGATTATAATAAATAACAATATATAATCTTTATACTGTAAATATTAAAATTACTCGTTTTACATACTTGATCAAGGTTTGATAAGCTATTTGGATCTTGACTCAATGCCTGATATTGGCCTCGCAGCCTATCTCCGGCGGCAATACGACGGAATCGTTTGAGATCGACCACATACAGCGCGCTAATGTGATAAGCACGACCCTGCAAGTGATTTCTCCAGTATCCTTGCTTCCAAAATCTGAAACCATCCATTTCGATTCTGCTGTCACAGAACGGCGTATATGCATAAGGTGCACCGCCGAGATCCAAGGTTGCTAATTCCTTCAAATCCGCTCTTACTACCTGTACAAAAATGATAAATAATTAAAAAAAACCAAGTAAAATAATTAAGAATAGTTATATCGCTACATTTTAAATTTGCCTACCTGATCGGCATCGACAAATATTATTTTCTTAACGTTCAGCGGGAACAGCACGTCAAGGAACAAAATTTTATATCCCCAAATAGTTCTCTGTTTTTCAGTTTGTTGATGAAGCCAACGAGGCCACTTGTATTGAACAAGTTCATACTCAAAGCCATATTCCTTAGCCATATGAGGCAAAAAATCCTATATCATAAGACTTTGTTACTTTTTTTCACAATTGGGAAAAGAATAAAGAAAAAAAACACTACTATTTTTTATATAAACATTTTTATATAAAAAAACATTTTTTTATATAAACATTTACCTTCAGTGTTGGTGAAAGATAATTTTTTAAAAACCAGAATTTGACTGGTGTTTTAGTATGTTTAATAACACTTAGCATCATGATCTTCAAAAATCGTTCATATAAATGCCCAGAGGCAAGAGAGAAGATATTTAATTTCTCATCTTTATCTTCATTTTCGTCTGTCGCTGTAAACGTCCTAATTTGAAAATAAAATGAAAACATACATAAGCACTTATTGCATTGTAAATTGTTAGCTATTTTATATCAGCAAAAGTATACCAATTAATACAAGCTGTATTAGTAAAGCAGTAATATGTCAAGTCAGTTAATAAGATAAATTAATAAGATAAATTGAAGATAAGAATACATATTGGTGACTTGGAATTATAATAATCAATGTAATAAACTAATAGTTCAAAGTACATCAAGATTGCAGATTAACTGGATGTTAGAATTTAAAAGCCACAAATATGTTCTCCATTATAGTATATATATATATATACATATATATATATATGTATGTATCTATCTCTGATTTATGGGGTATGTGTATGTGTATGTGTGTACTTAATTATAGAAAATTATGACTGTGTAATTATTAACTACATAATAATGAGAAGCTTACCAAAATTTGGCAATGCTAAAAAAGAGAGAATAAATAAAAGTTAAGTTCAAAGGTAACGGAATACCATGCTACTCATGTTAAATACTAACACCCAGTATTAGGAATTTGTGAAACATAAAATACGAGTAATTCAATCAATTGAATATACCTAGAAATGGAGTTCCATAATCCAGAATCCTTCTCGTTGTCCGATAAAAGATCTATTCCCGCTTTGTCTGGTTTTTTGGAAACCTTTACTTTCAACACGTGACTCCTCAGAGAACTTATCAGAACTTTCACATCATTGCCGTTTTGAATAACGTTTTGTCCATCAATAGTAGTAAAATCGTATATTTCTGCGGACCGTCCTTGCCGAAGTCGTAATACCCATTCGCCAGGATTTGCCTTGAGTTGGAAATATCCTAGATTGGCCATTACTATAGTATCAACCATCACAGATTGTTTCTCAGTGCCTAATGTGAACTGAAGGCCTCTTGGTGGATTTCCCATTACTGCTTCAAAACAGTGACCTTCGAGCAGCAAATATTCTAATTCGAATTCACTGAAGCAATACAAAAAATAAAAGTTTTAATAAAACTAAAATAAAAATTATTTAATTCAAATTTATAATAAAATATATTTTAATATTTTTACCTGTGTACGCCCATTGCGACATTATCAAGTTTAATGTTATCTAAATCATAAACACTACGAACTACTTCAACAAGCCAGTTCTCAGGTGCATGAATGTATTGCGTTAATAAAGATGAAGTTGGAAGTTTTGTAAATTTTGCGATAGGACCATTAATATCTCCTTCTGTTGTAAATTGCAACTCAGGTTCGAGCACAAATCGATAAAAACTGTAATAAAGAATGAAAAATATATTACAGTTTATAACAAATAAGAAAAGAATTATGAAGAAATTCAAACATTACTTTACCTTTTCAATGGCATATCACTATTCTTATCTACGCAATTCAAAAATACTTTTATATTGCAATTTAAGGCTTGTTGTAATGTTTTCAATATCGGGCCCAATTTTTGAGCACCACGTGAAACTGGATCTACAATAGCAATAAAGTTGAAGGCAACTTCATCGGGATTGATTGCTGAAATTTTTACAACGCTGCGAAATAAAACAAAAATATGTATATAAATAAATATGAATTCTTGTACATGTAATATGTATTCAATAATCAAACTCTTTAATTATTTTTATACATAAAAGTCATTATTTTACCTGTGATCATCTCCATGAAAAGGAACATCATAACGACTTCGAGTTTGTGGACGTGGCACTAAGAGCGAAGTGATTTTCATAATCGTATCATCCGTAATATTATTTTCTTCTACAAAAAATATTACAATATTTAATTATTTTTACCGCATACATTTAAAACAACTACGCTTTTTAAGTAATAAATCATAAAATACCATATTCATCTTCATTGAAGATTTGATCCTTTATCAATTTCATAAATAATTTCTCGCCATAGGTGCTTTGGCTGAATCTTTCTAATAAAGAGAAGTCATCATTTGTAAATTCTTCATTATCATCCAAAGGTCCAATAACACGACCATTGCACAAAACTGCTCTTGTTCCTAACTCCATATTTAAAACGGCTTTAACGTAATGTTGATGCAATGACAATATCGAATTTTGATTCTCTAAGATTGCTGCCACAGATTCATCCTGCAGTAATCAAATTATTAATAAAGTGATTTTATATATATATATCACTTATAGATAGATGAATATCTTACCTCAATCTCAAAGTTATCATTAGCAATGAGAGCTACGATGTCTTCTTTGAGGATTTTACGCATGTAAAGAATAGCCTTTTCCGGTGATAATGCATTTATTACAGCAAGCACAATTTTGTTAATATCAGACTTTAGATTTGCATCATCTTCTGCATTAATAATTATACCAATTCGCGCATCAGCATTTGATTCCTAATAAAAATATATAAATTTTATATCTTCTGTTTTATATATATTACACGAAGTATTACTCTAAATTACATACTATATATTCAAGAGCCTCTCGTAGTAATTGTCTGCCAGATAATGATTTCAAATCAGCTACAACCCAAAAGGAATATAAATGGCGCATATTGCGACGCGGTACGAATAAGTAGTGCATTTTCTTCATTAAATAAGTTGATAGATTTTGAGAAGCCCATTTAGTATAATCGTCATCTTCAGGAATTGTACCGATTAAATTTAACCATGCATTTTTATCCACTTTTAAGATACGTTCGTTCAATCTAGAAATAATCAAGGCAATCAAATCTAAATAATTTACTATGTTGATTAAAAGATTTAATTACAAGTGTTACATACCGTGGCATAACATTTGGTTGATTCATGAGAAAATCAACAATGTCGTCTCCTTCTGTTACTTCACCTCGATACACTGCTTTTTGCAACATAGGAGTTTGCAACATAATAGTAGATAACACTGCTTCCTCATACGATTCAGAATTGATCTGATTAGGCGTCAAAGGTACACCGTTTAACAAAGCTTGTGGAAACTTCTTGAAACCACATCGTTTTATAAAGTCGCTGGCTAGATGCCGCCCTACATCATATTCTGACTCTTCACCAAGGATGTAAGGTATACTAGCGGATGAGTCTCTGGATCTAATAACTTTTTTTACATCATCCACGTCAACACCAGAATGCCCGATGTAATTTCCTAACTGAAGCAAAAATAAATATTATTAAAAATAAATACTAGTTCTTAAATAAAAACACATTAAAATGTTAAATATAAAGCTTTACCTCTGACAAGAAATGTAAAGCCTCTTTTGGACTTCTAGTGTCTGCAAAATAGTGATATGCATTGTTAACTGCGACACTGGCATCTATTAAACCTGTTACCGATGTATTATAATTTGTCACAAAGACAAATCCTACCCTCAATGGTGCAGAATGCGCATAGAGAGATTGTGCCAGAGCAATGAGTGGCATGGAGTCGTCACTTAGAGGATCGATAATTAATACCTAAAGAAAAATCATATATTAATTATTCAACATAAGGAATTATTATGTTACTAATTTAATAATACTAACTAGATTATATAAATTTCTTCTAATATTTCTGAGCATGCCAGGAAACGTTGGCCGTAATAATTCGGTTAGTGATGGTGACCAATTACTATAGCGTGGATCATTTTCGATATCATTGATCCAATTAATTGCAGAATCTCTTATGTCCATTGCAAAATTTTGATTATCTGTACCTCCAGATAAATCCAAAGCTAATAATTTACTCATTTTTTTATTACTAAAACCTAAAATAATTCATTAAAAATATATTCTTTAAATATGTATAATTTAATATATTATTTAATATTTATATATAAATAATTATTTGTAAATTATACCAATTTTATGAAGAGCTTCCATTACTCGTAATTCATTCCTTAAAGATTCTAAAAGGGTTAAAATATCAATAGCTTCCAGGTCAAAATATAAGCCATTGATGAAAAGCGCTGTGTCAGTTGGTTGTATATTTAGACTTGCCATAAATATTTCTTGATTTAATTTCATTTCCTTTTTCATATCGATATTTACTTTAGTTCTGATTAGTGATTTTGCCTATAAAAATAAATTATTACATATATACATAGTCATATAGATACATAATTCATTTCAATACATACTTGCATAGGAAAATTTTGCGATATATCAGTCAAGATGTTCAGTGCTTCTGCAGAAGGAGACTTCATTATTCTTTCAGCTGCCTGATGGCTTAGTTCTTGAAACTGCCACACTTTAAAAGCACCGATTTCATGACTAGTTTCCAGTAAATATGTCTGTATTTTATCCAATTCAGCTTGATGATCTGGATATAATTTCCTGAAAAGATAGTATATTATATCATACTGATGCAAAGTAATATATAGAAATATAAACTAAATACTTTACATTCTTACTAACCACCTTACTTTAAAATCATAAAGTTGATCCCCTCAATTTCTTCCATGCCATCGTTTGCCATTTCAGAGCTTTTCCCTGTATTGTCTTTAATATCAGAATCATCAGTTGCTTTGTATTCTGTAGATTTCATTTGCAACTCTACACCATAGCCTGATAAACGCAATTTTGTATCCTCCCTCTCCTTCTAAATCATTTCAGATATAAGAAACAAAATTCTGTATAGTATATACGATGTCTAAAATGTATATATTTCCATTATAAATGTATATATTTACATTATAATCCTTAATAAAATGACGAAGAATATAATTGATCCCTTTTGTTTCTGCTATATTTTTTAGCTTCTCATGAAAATCAATAAACATAGGTGTGTCAACCTGACCATACAATATTATAATTTTATTTGATTCTGGAGTACTTAAATATTTATGATCTACATCATAAGTATCTACAGTTTCCCATGTATCCTGAAAAATAAGTAATGTGATTATGAGTTATATTAACATATGAATTATTTTAATAGATGAATTATGTATCTATATGGTTATATATATAAACTATCAACCTGCTCAAGCAATCTATCTATATCTTCTAGAGAACAAGTGAATGTTTCACCAATGTTAACAAAATTGTCGCAAAATCCATATGAAGAAACATTTTTATTCACAGCCATTTGAAAGAACATTTCCACACGTGCAGAATAAATACGTAAAGACATTCCCAATTTAAAAACTGCTATCTCAGATGGAGATAGATACTTTTGGGCCAATTCCAAAATGATGTTATAATTATTCTGCTGTGTATCTGTTTGAAATAATTAGAGAAATTAATTATGACTGGCACTTCCAATTCAACTGAAAAATAACATCAAATAATGACATAATTACGTGATGTAGAATGTTTAATTATTTTGGAGTAAGATTCGATAAATTTCCAAAAGTAATTTGGATTCTCATCGCTAAGATATTCAGCTGCCTCGAGAACAAGAGGTGTTTCCTTCCATTTAGCATTTATTAAAGTTGTTACGTATTTGTTGATCTTCTTGTCTGCTCCAAGTTGACTGGAGCATAATAAGAATATGTAAAAAAATATGAATCCCCTCATCTGCAACAAACAAGAAATAAATCAATATCGCCAACAAACTGTTATTATAAATCTTCCTTGTACAATAAAATTCTAGCAGAAAGACACGTTTTTTTTAGAAAGAAAATCGAGTGTTTCATCAGTAAAATTTTGCAAATCTTCACTAAACTCACTGTGAATTCTATTTCAATACACACATCTGTCACGAATACACAGGATGATAAGATGTCTAAAGATGCCCGATGAAATCTATATGTGCAATATCTAATATTTCATTGATAAGCATTCGTGAGTCTCGTCGACAGCCTAAACTTAGGACAAAGAACACTGACACTGTACGAATATCGTATATACCTTCGAAAAATGACTAAAGTTATCTTAGCTACGAAGAATGCATTGATGACTATTGCCGATCCATCCAGTGCACGTGCCACATACACAATATCTTGGAATGATGATCGAAGTAATCGGACTTAAGAACAATTATCATCCGGCAAGTTTAGAATCATTAGGACAGAGAAAAACCTAAGATCGGCTATCCCGACATTTTACGTAGAACCGTCAAAACTACCCATACACTAGCGCCAATACATCTGTTTTCGATTCGAGAACTACGTTGTTACGTATTGTCGTGATGTGAATCCGGCTAAATCGCAATATTATAAATCGCATGCTAAATTACCTTTTAAAAAAAGTATAATATAAATTATAATTTATATTATACTCGTAAACAAAATTAAACATTTTATAAATATAAAAATATACACACTACTTAAAATTCTATACAATTTTTCAAATCAAGATTATAACAATATAATATAATTATTTAATCATTTAATATTATAATATTATTATACTTTGCTGGTGTTGAATTGATGTTAAACACTGTATGTGAAAAAATCCGACTTCAGAACGTGATCTTATCACCAGGTATGTAGTTCCCAATTGTAATTTTTCCCATAAGAAGAGAATCATTTTTAAAGTATTTCAGCAAAAAATGACATCACGAACGTTTCCATATATTTATTTCTATAATTATTGTTTATGCATAATAATCATATAATTTAATTTCTTTTTATCGCGTATGTTTTCAGAATCTTTTTTACATATTTATAAAACTCAATTAAAAAACATCCCGAGAAAAAATATTTTATATAGTGTAATTATATAGAATTATTTAAAAATATATATAATTTTATTTAATTGTATATAAATGGACATATTTTATATATAATTGTATATAATTATTTATATTAATATATAATTATATATAGAATTATATAGAATTATATAGAATTATATACATATAATTATATATAAATATGTCCATTTATACAATTATACAAATATATAAAATTATATACAATTTTATATAATTTTATAATATTATATTTTATTTAATTATATATAAAATATTTTTCCCGGGATATTAAAAAACAATAAATCTGCATTTTTTAAATATTAAGTTGCTATTAAAATTTTTTTCGAAATCATGGAGGATTTAATGTAAACGCTTTAAGACATCTTAAGATTATACTTAAGACGGTCTTAAATATAATAACACTAATTCCGACCTAAGTAAATTAATTTTGTTAACAACATGCTTAACAAGCATGCGCTTATAAGATATACTATATGATAAGGGAATAAATGTACACGAGGCACGTAATATATGCAACGTACAATCTATTTATTATTTACAACAACGTAGCAATATTACGTAAACTCACATCGCGCTTCGTCTAATGACAAATCGCTTATCACACAGTTTTAAAAAATAGCGCGCGGTAGTGCTGCGGCTGCGCCGTTTCGAACCAATCAGCGGCTGCCGATCAGGCGCAGTTTCGCGCCTTCGGCGCGCCTCGGCGAATACGAACGAGAATCGCCGCGAATCCGTTTTTGCAAACCATCATTCATCCAGCCGATTAAGCATTCGGATATGCATCGAATCGAGCAATCCTCTCGGTAAGTAAATTCAGCGATTATCCAGGACTGTCGGCGCTAATAATCTGAGCGTGTATTTTTATATGTGTATCTAGGCATTTCGCAGTTGCATTTCGAGACCACCGTTTTCCCCGACTGGCTATGTAAACGACGCACAACCGTATCTCTCAGGAGTCCTAATTACATTGAGCAACGAATCTGATCGACAGGCGTTCATTGTAAGTCTCACAGAATCCCTTTTTACTAATTTTGAATGTTAAAGTTAAGATCGATCCGAATCGATCCAAGTCACGTAAATCGGATATGCGGTAATGCAAATGGCGGCGATAAATTTTTGCAGTGACACTGCAATATATATCGAATACGGCGGTCTTCAAAAAGCAGTCACGATAGATGCATAAGTATATATATCTCTCGTAAAATACGAGGAAAATTATGAAAAATTTTGGAAATGAACTGTTCGAATAATAACTCGGAGCAAATCATATAAAATTTAAATTTTATGTAACTATTATATGTATAAATAGGAGTATGTATTGGAAAATTAAGTTTCTTGTAAGTGCATGAAAGAATTATATTTATAACTAAAATTTTGTTTAAAGTGAAATCCTTTGGCTATTTATGTGAAATTTAATTTTCTGAAATTGTCATATAATATTTTGAAAGCTTTGCAACAAATTTGAAATCGATTTTAGCAATTTGTTAATCAAAGAAATATTTTGATTAAAGAATATTAAATATTAAATTAATTATATAATAGTACACTCAAATATTTAAAATATTTGGATTTATTACAACATTAAATTAATATTTAATATTCTGTATAAAAGAGAAAAGTTTTCGATTAAAAAAATTGAATATTACATTAACTTGATATTTATTATTTTTAAATCGAAATTTTTTTGTTTGATTAACAACAAATTTTGCTATTGATTTTATATTCACTGTAGAAGTTCTAAAAAATTATATGGCAATTTCAGAACAAATACTCCGTATAAATAAATATTAATATAGAGATATATAGATAAGCTAACTATTGTGCAAAATGTCATAATAATAAATAAAGTGTTGAATATAATAATAAAGAGTTTTTTAACAAGATTGAAAAAATAAAAAAGAATTAAAATGAAAAATAATTTATTCGTAATTTCCATGAAATTATATACTTTTGCTGAAATCATTTGCCAAATCATAATCGATTCATCTTGACAATATTTTATAGAGTTCAATAAAACTTATAATAATATACGATATTTACAGATTTCCATAAATAAATAGTCAATTTCGCACATTTCAGCAAAAAATAACGCACGGCGAGATCTTAAATTATATTTTCATATATATTGTACGTTCGTATTCGTCGATTTGTCGTGGCGGCATTTCTAATGGCTTGTTACAATGTGAATTTTATTGACATGAACGTGGTGAACGCCCATCACATATAGAGATACTTACGTGTCGCGTACATACACACAGAGACAACCATACACTCATATCGCGTATGTTGTGTGTAATTGCGTGTAGACGTACGTGTGTATTATACAATACGTGTATGCATACACGTGTCATTGCGTAGCACGTTCAACGTGACGCGAAAATGGAAATTAATTTAACGTTACAATCCCATTGTACCATCTTGCTCTATGCTAACGTCTATAAACGTTATTCACAATTCGGTGAATATCCTTAGGAATAAACGGGAGGAGATCGAATTGTTTCAAAAAGGTAGAAATCGTACCTTCGTGCGAGCGAATTAGGCAAGGTTTTACGTATTCCGATTTGTCGCGATCATTTGATCCTGAGATTTTATTTAATGTTCATGGGATGAGAAAATCAAACCACGATTACCGCGTACAACTTTAAATGTGCGCCGAGACCGCATAGTTTAGAATTGATTCGAACCGCATAGTTTAGAATTGATTCGAGTATAAACTAACTTGTACATTTCGTTCCTTCATTGTTTTATATGTTCGCACTTTGCCGACTCTTTTCAATTCGGTAGAACTTGGACTTTACGTTCTCAGCGGTACAAACATCGTCGATGTAACACATCCTTCATCATTAAAAGGGAGTCTTATGTGTAGAAAGTTATATACGTATATATACATATATATATATATATATATATATAGATATATATAGATATATATAGAATATCTCCTCAAATATTATATTTTTGAACCAATGGTAAAACATTTGTATTTAAATTATTGGTATATGAAAAGAATGGTATTTTTGTTAAGGTATTTAAAAATTTAGCTACATATATCTGAAAATAATTTCATTGAATTATCAAAATATCTATAAAAAACGCTTAAGCATTGATGACAATGCTGTAAAAAATTTTAATTTAGCAACTATAGTTAGAATGTCTTACATTCCTAATAGCATAATTTATTGACTCAATATTGGCCCAATATATCTTCAACGTTTAATTAAATGTATCGCCAATAAATTGTTACTGAGGATAATTATTTTGATATTCAAAGAAAATTATTTTCAAATCTATATTAAGCTAAATTTTTCAATACTTCGATAAAACTTTTCTTTCCGTATACTTCGAGAAAAAGTTATCCAAGCGGGGCAATCCTCTGGAGTGCGCTTCTAACAATCATAACAGCAACTAATAAACGCCATGTTTGCGTTTGAACGCTAAATCTCGCCCGCGAGAAAAAAAGTTTTAACATTAATATTACAATATAATCGCGCGCTCCTTCTTATTTATCGTCACGTTGTCGGTGCGCGTGTTTTTTTCATTCACTTTTTGCGTGGACAGCCGAAAGGGTGGACGGATAGCTGTCGTGGCGTTTAGGGGTGAATTCCTCTATCAAGTTTAAAACGAGAGTGGACGAGTTTTGCTCTCCGATTACAAAGCGAACCCTGTCTCACCATGTATCTGGTATTGCACTGGCCGAAAATATTATGTACACTATTGCGGTCTACACGATTAAGGAGGATCACGAACCGTTTAGCTTAACTATTGACTCGAGTAGAAATGGGCAGTTAAATACTTGCAATCCTTGTTATCGCGAATATAAATATTAAATTTGGCAGAATTAAGATCACCAGAATTGCGTATAATAATTCATGTTATTGCATAAAATATTTAAAAAAACCATCTTTTAGAAATCTTATGTAATATATGTTATTTGGGAAGATAATTTTTATAATAAATTTTACAAATATGAGAGAGCATCTTTTTCTATCGCAATTTGTTCAAGTATTTACGCTATCTGTAGAATAAAAAAAATAATTATATTAAAAAATAATAATTATATTATATTATATATAATTATATTCGTTAATTGAAAAAGAAATGTATTTATGCAATTTGTAATTTTTTCTCACCTCGCACGATGACGCTGTTATATTTGCAATGTAGGTAGGGAATTGTATTTAATGATTAAAACATTAATCTTGCGAGTTACTTAAATGTAGTTAATAGTATGGGAAATGAGATTGCGATAAGGATACTATAGCAGGCCCGTTCACTTTGAATTAATTAAATTAAGTGCGCACACGGTACCATGGAGAAAATAGCGGATCGTGATCTTCCTCAACGCACACGTTTGCTCCAGATACGTGTGCATCCTCGTGCCATATTCCGGTCGTATGCACATACAATACATGTAAATTCCTAACCATATATGCATATATTTATTTCGTACGCGCGTGTACATTTATGTACATATAAATGAATGCAACTGCACAGAGAGACGCGCGCACATGTCATACATCCACACACAGACGCGCATTTTTGCACGTGCACACACAGATAGATAATATATACAACGTGTATATATAAAAGTAACCTCTTCTCTAATATATAATAAATTTTTCTTTGGCACATCTCAACTATTAGATCCGTACAATTACATCTGGCTAAGTATATGTATTCATATATAAATATATAAATATATAAATGCATCTATATATTTATATACGTATATAGCAGCTTGTGTATTAATTTCTAATTTTCGCCGAATACATATGTATATGACGGTCGGTCCAGATGCATTTAGTTTCGTCTCAGGCATCTTCGCGTTTTTATAGTGCGGACGTAATGTACGAAGGATTTGGACTTCGAGAACGTTTAATATTTCGAAATAAAACGCATTTAATTCTCGTTACTTAAGAGAGCTCAGAGCTTGTATCCGACTAGAACGTAAGAGCGTGCTTCGTAATTCCGCTCTGACAAATTTATGAAAGTACCAACATTATCAGCTATTACAACATACATTAAAGAGAGAGAGAGAGAGAGA
>Ga0157364_1000696_pt1 | contig 24926 bp, 13 predicted proteins | sample AttsexASBM2_FD_111476 | JGI IMG/M metagenome (GOLD analysis project Ga0157364, IMG submission 111476) | Fungus gardens microbial communities from leaf cutter ant in Ribeirão Preto, State of São Paulo, Brazil - Atta sexdens ASBM2 | ecosystem: Host-associated > Fungi > Mycelium > Unclassified ...
AAGAAGAAATAGAAGATTTATTACATATCCTATTGCAGAATAATCGTAAGTGGACTGAAACGTTTGTTACACATGAAAAAAATTGAATAATAAAACTTTAAATATGTTTTTCTCGAAACTATGTCTTTCCTTGGAAGTGATAACTCAAAAACTAATTAAGATAACTTCTTGTTATTTTTTTTAATACTTTTGCACATGTCTGGTAGTAGAATTAAGTTCTTACAACAAAAATTCGAATTTTTATAAACAAAAAAATAATAAATTGTTATGATAAAAATCAAATTTTTTAACACTAGAAAGACTACATAAAGGAGCCAAATTGATTCCAACGATCTTTCTAGGTAGACAATTAAATAAAAATTCAACCTTTTTATATAATTGAAAATTTTTTTATTAAAATTAATAACATAAAAAATGATGAAAAGTTACAAAACGATCACGTGAAAGCAAAATTGAAAAAAGTTATATTAGTTTGAATTTCGCGAGGAGCAAAATTGGTTACCTGGCTATTTGATTAAGGTGAGGGAAGGGGACAGCTAGGCAGACATTATGAAAGGCTGTTTTTTTTAATGATTCCTAATTCGATCGCCATTTAGAAGCATTCATTAAAATGCATCTTTTTTTAAATAAAAAAAATGTTTTGCTGCTTAAATAATTAAAAAAAAAAACTCGCATCTTTATATATATAATATCTAGATTTTCTTTAAAAAATTCATAAAAAATAACCTAATTTTAGTAGGCAGTGGAAATTCTCCTAAAATTCTTATAATTATGTTGATTTTTTTTAAATATTTATATTCGAGTGTACATTTCTTAATGTTAAAATAATTTGAGTAAATGAACAAATAATGTAAAAATAATGTATTTTAAATGTAAATTCTAAATTAAATAAATAAATCATGTCAATTCAACAATAAATGTTAATTCGACTAAAAAAATATTATTTTAAATTTGTGGAGTCTTTGATTTCGTTAAATTAAAAAAAATACTTCTACAATTTGCTTACAAATTATTACAGTGTTATATTTTTCGTGTTAATTTTTTTACATAATATTTATGTTACTTCCTAATATATAATATGTATTCATCCTAAGTTAAATTAACATAAAAATTAGAGGATTGTTTGGGACACGTAAAAATTTAACACAAATTTTCCAACTGTAATATAAAGAGGCAGAAATTAGTTTCGATCCATCTTTCTCCTTCTGTTTCCGACACATAATTATGTTAGAATCTATTCGCATCGTTTTATAAGTCTGTAAGTTCAGTGAATTTCAAGACAAACTCACTGGAAATATATAATAAAATCTTTTCAGAAATGGATAAAAATATAATCCAGAAATATAATCTTAAAAATAAAGATCAATTACGCAGTTATATAAAAAACGTGAAACGCGTGAAACTGTCTGGTGTACAATTAAAATTAGGATCGACTTAGGTTTAATCAATTTCACCGTTAGTAAATGAAAAGTAAATTGATTTTATGTATCTCTAATTATAAGTTACTCATTGCTAGTATATCGCGCGCTTTAACTTCTACGTGATAAATGTTTCTCATTCGTCTACACCGGAGCTATCGATTCGAACTAATTCAAGTCAACACAAATGTCGCTAAAAGTTATGCAAATGAAAAACGCCCACTTGCATTTTCACACATGTTTTTTTCAAATAAAACAGTGCAGCGAACATTGCGCGGTATGAGGTTGCCATTGTCTTGCAATTTCGTCTCTGTTTCTATGCGACACGTGTCGTCGCTTTCAGTAAGTATAGCTCGATTTATTTATTCGACGATAAATCCTTATTATTAGCCTTTCTCCGCGAGAAAATTGATTCGGCGCGATGTAAGAAAGTAATAAAAACTCTGACCTCACGTGTTGTCTAATTAAAAATATATATACCTATACATCTCAGTAAGCATTCCTGGAAAATCCTTTTTAAGTCAAGCCATAATTAAGTTTTACAAGTCCAGCAGCGATAGTGTTTGAATATTTTATTATATTCGTTTATGCGTGAATAAACGACACTTGAGAAAGAGTGTATTTAAGAAGCGAATGCGTTTTCAATTACGAAATTATTGCATTTGGTTAAAACAGCTTGTCTGTTAAGCCATATCAATATTTTCACGTTCCGTTCATTTGTAAATTTATTATATTTATTTATATCTACTTCATTCGATATAAAAAATAGATTAGTATAAGATTGCATATCAAGGATATTAATGTTGACATACATACATAGAAAGAACAATGAAGTATCTAAAAATTTAGCTAAACAAAAAATACAGAGCTGAAAATAATCATTTGTATCATCAAAATAATTATGTAAGACGCTCAAGCATGATGATAATGCTACAAAATGTTTTAATAATCTTGCAACCAGCTTTAATGTTCTACATAATTTGTTTAATAATCTATCAAAATTATTTTTAGATCTCTTAACTAAGCTTTTAAATAGCGAAGTAGCAAATTCTTTGTCTAAAATAAAATTGTTTTTTCCGTTTATATCGAACGATGATAATATCGACTACTAACAAGACTAAGTCTGGTGAACAACAGATAAGTTTAAACTCGTACGAAGAATAGTGATTCTAATATTTTATAAGTGCACAAAGATTGTAGACGAACATAGCTAAACAAGGAAAAAAGTTTCGCTGAAACAGCTAAAAATTTAGCTAGCTAGATATAGATCTGAAAATTTGTAGCTATGATGGCAATGCTACAAAAAGTTTTGATATTTTAGCAACCAGCTTAAACGTTCTATGTAATTATTTTAACGATCGAACAAAATTATTTTCTGCATCTATGGCTAAATGTTTAGATAAGCATTATGTAACAAATAATATCGATTGCCAACAAAATTAAACCTGGTAAACAACAGATGAATTAAAAATACTTCGTACGAACAATGATTCTAATATCTTACTAATGTACGAAGATACACTAAGAAAAAAATGCTGTTGATTCAATTAAAGTTTATATTACGAGCTGTCACTAACATAAATTAATTCAAAGTCTATATTATGGGCTGTCACTAATTGATTCATGTACATTTTTATTGACGTAAAAATCTTGATTATTGAATTAATAATTTATACCTTTATGTCAGTGTAGATGAATATAGTTACAGAAAAAAAAAAATGATTTTGCTGAAGTATCTAAAAATTTAGCTAGCTACAGATCTAAAAACAATTTACATCATCAAAAAAATTATGTAAAGCATAAGAACAATGCTGTAAAAAGTTTTGATAATCTAGCAAATAACAACTTAAGTGTTCCATATATATATTATATAATTAGTTTGATAGTCTAACAAAATTATTTTTAGATTTATACGTAGCTAAACTTTTAGAAAGCAAAACAAAGTAAAAAAATTGTTTTTTTTTTCATTTATATCAAACAATAATAATATCGATTACTAATAAGATCGAATTTAATGAACAATAGATACGTTTAAATTTCTCACAAAGAGGAATTCTAACATTTTATGAGTGTACGAAGTAGTCGTAACTACGCGGAAAAAAAAAACTTTTGCTGAAGTATCCAAGAATTTAGTTAGATATAGATCTGAAAATAATTTTCTTGAATCATTACAACAATTATTTGCTCAATAATAGTGCTGTAAAATGTTGGCATTCTAGTAATCAGCATTTGAGCATTTTAATATATTATATACTATTTCTATTATTTCTAAATAATATGACCACTTCGACCGAAATATAGAATTTCTCTTTTTTAAATTACTTTTAGATCCAACTAAATTTTTAGATGCTTCAACAAAACCATTCTTTCCATTCAGTGAGGAAAATGTCGATTGTTAACGAGATTTAAACGTGATAAACATCAGATAAAATTAAATATTTGAGTTTCTCACAAAAAGCAGTGATTCCAGCATTGAATGTACGAACATCGCAGACGGACATAGTTACACGAAAAGAACGATTTTGCTGAGGTATTAAAAAATTCAGCTAGATCTAAAAATAACGTTGAACATCAAGATATTTCCAACGCCTAAACATGACGATAATTTGCAAAAAACTGTGACATTCTATTCTAACAAGTAACTTCAGTGTTGTTATGAATTATCGTATCCAACAAAATTGTCTTCATATTATCTAGCTAAAATTTTTAGATACTTCAAAACCATTTTTTTCAATATATCGACTCCTCCATTCGAAACAATTGTGAAATGCGAATAACTCAGCTAATTGTAAACATAAATAACAGAAACAATTTTAAAATCCTGGATCTCGTGAATTTAAACATTTAAATGAGACTCTAAACAAAACGAGCGAGTTTTCACAGAAGAAAAAAAATACGTCTACCCGCGTGAGGTACAACTGGACGCACGCGAGCCACAGCCACGTGTTACGATAATTAAACGGAGTAATCGATAACGCGACGAATCAATGGCACAACGTCTCGGTTGTAACAGTCAGAAGGACGGACGTGACAGAGCCACAAAGATACACAGGATGACTATATTATCCATTACCTCAGGCTAAAAACGTGATTGACGTGGATCTTCTTATATCGCCGTTAATTCATGTATGTAATCAATCTATGTACGTAAAACGAGATGCTCCGCGACGTCGTCCTGATTCTCCCCAGGCTTACTCCGGGTTGTCGCCACGACGCGTAGAAAACAAACGGCGTGATTTCACGTCGAGTTTTACGTGCCGATCGCCCCGGGATGGCCACCAGGTCGATCGATCCTCTCTCGCATTCGACTCGCGCGCGGACGAGGCGGTTAGGTTAGGTCTCGCGGGGAGCGGCAAGCCATCGAGCGAGTAACGACGCCGCCGACGACGTCGTCGTCGTCGCGGGGACGAGGCGGACTGCGCGAACGGAAGCGTCCCACGTTGCGTGGCCACGTCGTCCTCGTGTCTTCTGACCGACGAAGCGGAAATATCGACCGGCCGGTCGCGCGAATTCACCGGAGCCGCGCGACGTGACCGGATATATGCCGTGGGTTGAAACGTTGAAACGTGCCGACGTGCGCGCAGAACTTTCTTCCAACAAATATCAAATGTGTTAGGATAAGGTGATACAATTCTGAGTAAAACGAGACTTCGATCCAATTTCAAGGTTCAAGTTTTGGCAACCTTGGTCTCATTATGCAGAAGAACAAAAAGGTACCATCGAATGGAAAGAAACTAAACCTTGAATCTCAAGAAACGAATTCAAATTTAATCAGAACTGTAGCACTGATCTGTTTTTATAGTTCAAGTAGTGAAATAGATATGTTTGATATTTAGTTAAAGTGAGAAAAAAGTTCTAATGTAGGAAGACAGACAAAATATATTTTTAATTCCAGAAATACTATATTAGTTCAGCTATAGAAAACAGATTTACTAATGACTCCCTTTTTAAAGTGACAAACGTTATAGCCAGAGCGTACATTAAAAGGTGTTATGACATACAAAAGCTCTTCTCAGACAACAAGCGTGTCTAAAAGGTGTCGTAAAGACTGTTTTTCGAGACATACATTTCTGAAAGACACGTATCAAAAAGACACGACAAAGAGATCTTCTAGACAATGCGTATTGTCCGAGTTAAGTAGCGAGACATAAGCAGTAAGCAAATCAACATTTTGAATTTGCTACAGCCTACGTTACCGCCTTATGTTCCTTACTGTGATTGACCGGTTCACATAACGCTTACGTCTCACTGTTTGAATTATTTCGCGTTGCCATAGCCTTTACACGTCGAGTACACATTGGAAGTTCGATCAGACACTGGTTGAGAGCGGAAAACAGACCGAAACACCATGGACTCTAACCTCGAAAGAGACGTATCTGCTCCTTTCTCTTTCTCTATCCCTTCCGAGGACGACAGGAAAAATCCGAAAGCCCACGTTCGCACTCGCGCATTTGGGCACTCGCGGCGATGGAAATGGAGCGATGAAATACACCTACCTACAGCGGGGAGAGGAGGGAGAGCGGGCTATGGTGCCGCGCGTCTATCAGCGCCTATAGGCCGTGACACGGCCAGCAAGTTACGACGCGCATCCTCCTCGGAGCACCGGCGAACGCCGACTGTCCGCGTCGTTCCGCGCGCGTCGCCAGCATTCACGACGACGTCTACGAGCGGCCAGCTGAGTCAAGAACCACCGCCACCTCCACCACCACCACCACCGCTGTTGGCCGCCTCCGTGGCTGACCCCGTCCCCCGTGTTCCGCGCTCGCTACCGGCGACGAGTACGCGTTCGCGTCCACGTTCGTACCTCGATGGCACGGTCCAGCACGATTACGACACACCCGACGCGAGCGGTGCACCCGCATCCGGAATCACCGATGGAACGCCAGTTAGTAGCTAAAAGCTCCCGGTTGTGCGCTGACCGAGAGCACGCGCGAAATACTATCACACTGTGCCGTATGTACGGGGATTAACGTCCCGCGTCGGTGAGAGTGAGGATCGAACGGAAAGGGGTAGACCGGAAAGGAGAGGAAGCGCGCCGAACCACCGATGGTTGGCGAGAGACTCACTGCGCCGCCACTGTCGCCGCTGCGGCAGCGTGGCGCTACTGTACGCGCACGTCGGTTGATATTCTGTTTTATCGACCTGACACGTCGCCGACGGTCCTCGGAATTCCTGGGATTTCGCGCTACAGCGAGTTCGTTTGAATTGTTTAAATTCTCGGATCCGATAATTTTATGTAATTAACGCCGCAGAAACATAACCTATAATTTGTTTTTTTTTCTAAGAAAAAATAAAAATCTTTTTTCGTATTCATTAATATATTTTGCAAGAAAAGATTTTAATTAAATTCTTGAAAGTTTTTCTGAGTTTTTTTTTCATAAATTTTATAATTGTTCAGAATTTCCGAAAATAAATGATTTTTTAGAAAATTTCTCAGATTTTTTAAATACAAATTTGGATCAATTTTCAAAAGAGCTGAGAAAGTATATTTGAAAGTTTATTGTTATCTTTAAACGACGTAAAAATTACAAAAATAAGCCAATACTTATTAGGATATTTATAATTTAATTGATTAACACTTTGTACATTTTTTTTCTATCTTTTGTCATTTTCATCTCGTTTCAAGACTTATAATCGATCCCCTTAATTGTCTAAAATTGTTCATATATGTAAATAAATACTGAAATATTTTAAGATAATAAATTTTAAGATAATAAATAAAAGAGCAAAAAAGCCGCACGCTGGATATCGTTAGCGAAAGTCATATATTAAAAATTTCTCCAGTTGACATAAATAAACATAAATGTTTCGGCCACAATGTGGCCATCTTCTCCTCATGAGGATTAATCGATGAGGATTGATCGACATTGGCTCAACTCTTGTTGGAAAATCGATTATTTTTATTTTATGTTCTACGTTTATTTATGTAATTAATTTTATTATGACTTCATTATTTTACTTATTTAATTATTTTACATACTGAAGATGGGCACATTTTGGTCGAAACGTTTTTGTTTATTTATGTCACCTTGAGGAATTTTTAAATATATGACTTTCGTTAACGACATCCAGCATGTGGCTTTTTTGCTCTTTTATTTATATATTGTATATTTAAATCACGTTTAACAAACTTTTTTAATTAATTTTAAGATACTCTATAAAATTATTGTCAAAATTAAAAAAAAAGTAGTTGAACTTGATACAAATGAAATAACACTCGGAACTTTCGTTCCGACTTATTAGATCATCTATTTAACTTATATTAATCGTAATTTATGTTTTATCTTTATTTAAAGAGTAAATTAAACCAAGATAAAGTTACATAAACCGTTGATAAAATTAGACATAAACATATTATATTAATCAGTATATGAAGCGATACTTGAGCGGAAGAGGATCGCTTGAAAGATCATCACTTGGAGATAGGAGTAGTTTCTTTGTTACGGCTCCAACTTATCATAATACTTATCATAATAACTGTCAGACAATACCGATCGATTTTTTGATATCCCGTCGTTGAACGACGCTCAACGACACATTATTACATCAGAAACGCTACAAAGTGACATGGATTGTAGCCAACGTCACACTGTTCGGAACTGGAGCATATATAAAGCAGGTCGACAGATTGGAGTACAGTAGCGTATCGTTAATTGTAGTCCATGCACGTCCTACGTGAAAGTGCTTTTGTACGCTTACAGAAAATAAGTTATACATCGAGAAAATAAAATTCGTAATCTGTAAAATTTTATTTTATCAATATTGAACTTCATTAAAGTTACCGTGCAATATCTCGCTTTTTCTTTTTCAAGAAGAAACAAATATCACGAAAGGTTCCATTAATAGTTAAGCATTTGTATCATATTTAACTGTGATTGACCAATTCTTTACGGCTTATGATTTGCTATCTTATTGTAGAACAGTTGACTTTTGCGATACGTAACCGACTGGAGTCGCACGCACGTGGCATCAAAGGAAGCCGACAGCAAAATGTGCGGAATCTGGGCATTATTTGGGCTGGGAGCGCAATCCATGACCTGCATCTGTGAGAACTTCGATAAAATTTCACATCGCGGTCCAGAAGCATTTAAAATAGAGTTTGATAACAGAGTCAAAGTACGTTTTTCGAGTTTTAAAAAATCATGCAAGTTCTTTCTGTTGATGTTTCTTTTTTTTGGTAGAATGGATATCTAGGATTTCATCGATTGGCCATCGTCGATAGTCTCTATGGAATGCAGCCGATGAGAATCCATGAATATCCACATTTATTCCTCCTATGTAATGGAGAAATATATAACTGCGATAGAGTAAATATGAAGCTTCTTTCTGCTATCTTTCTTATTAGTTAAAATGTTTTTTTTAATTACAATAACCAATTAAATGAGCATATAATAATGTTTGAAATAATTGTTTAACATTAAGATAACATTATATCAATAATCTATAGATATTTCGACTCACAGATTTTTTTTCAATATAAATTAAATCTTATTCTACTTAACATAAAATATTGTTGTCTATATAAAAGAATTCCATCATTCAACTATTCCACTGTGATTGACCTGAAATTTTAATTGGTCGTTGTAATTAAATTGTTTTGCTGTGCAAATTTCGAGTGATATTTATATTTCTTTGTTATTAGTAAAAATGTCCTATTGCAGTTACAAAAACAATATCAATTTGAATACTCTACTAAATGCGATGTGGAAGTAATCATGCATTTGTATGCCTACGCTGGTAGTAACAGTGTTGCTCAATCATTGGATGGTGTATTTGCACTTTGTCTGATGGATGTCTTAAAGAGGAGGATACTGATAGCCAGAGACCCGTACGGCGTAAGACCACTGTTTAGATTATATTCAGATGATGGACAACTGGCTATCTGTTCAGAGAGCAAGGTGCATTGATAACAGATTATTTCTTTCCTGATTAATCCATAATTGGAATATATGGATCCTAATGAATTGGAATAGTTTTGTAATTTTTAAATAATGATTTGAAATAATTTTATATTTCATAATCTTATTTTTCACAGTTGTTCTATTCATGTAATAATTACAAAGTAAATCGTTTTAATTAAGAAAAAGATTTCATACAAGCTGTTATTAGTAAGTTTTTAAAAAGAAATATTGATTACAAAAAATTGGAGTCTGTAAATTTTATTTCATATTCAAAATCAATATAAAAAAAAACATAAGAATTATTCATTTAACAAAATCATCGATCTATATATCTATATATTTATGCTAAGTTCATGTGGATTATGGATTTTTTATAATAAAAAATTTTAAAACTTTTAAAACTAATAACAAAAAGCTTTAGTAGATCCCAATGATTCTATGTTTCTTTAGCACAAAATATACTTTTCTGATTATGAAATTCCTTGCTAATTATATATATAAGTAGCATAATTATTTTTATAAGATAACATTTTAGGGTCTGATGGCAATATCGAAACACATAGAAAGTAACTGGACGCTAAAGCCATTTTTTCCAGGATATTATGAGGAATATGAAATTTTACAAGATGGTCGAATTAAGCTTCTAGAGAGTCGCTGTTATTTCAAGCCCGGCGACAAACCTTCGTTCCTCCCACATATCTCTTGGAATGGTGAGATAAATTATGATCGATATTCAATTATCGTAAAACAAATTTATCTATCATTAACATAAATTTACTAATTAATATGCAACATGTATACTGAAAGTATATGAAAATTTTTATCTATTACAGCTTTGACTCCAAATGATGTTCATGGCAACATTCGAAAACTACTTTCAGCAGCCGTGGAGAAACGACTGATGGCTGATAGGCGGATAGGATGTCTATTGTCAGGTGGATTAGATTCTAGCTTAGTTGCTGCTTTATTGGTAAAGCAAGCGAAGGAATGTAATTTAAAGTATAAGATACAGAGTTTCGCAATAGGTATGAGTGACAGTCCAGATATCATCGCTGCTAGACAGGTTCGTGGAAATTTTGATACTTTGATTCTTTCTTTTCCCATCGACAATCATATGAAAGCTGAAATTTCTTATGTTACAGGTTGCAGAATACATTGGAACTGAGCATCATGAAATTATCTTTACGAAACAAGATGTAATCAATGTGCTGGACAATGTCATATATTCTTTAGAAACATATGACATTACTACTATTCGCGCTTCAATTGGGTGGAGTACTTTATTTGAGCATGCAATTTAGTTTCCAAATTATTTAATATTATAAATTTGAAAGTCGTAGGAAAAGATAGTTTTTACATGTAATTTTTTTTTCTTTTCTTACTACTTTTTTAGAAAAAGATAATCTACTACAGTCTTAAATATAAAGCATCCTCAATTTATTTTTTGTTAGATATAGAAAACATTTTGAGATAAAACTTTATGGAAGTGCTTTATACTTATAATCAAAGCTATGGTAATAGTGAATATAACATATATACATGCTGTATATAATACATTGCAATGGTTTACTTATAGGATGTATCTCATTTCAAGATACATAAAACGGAATACCGAGACGACTGTGATCTTTAGTGGAGAAGGTGCAGATGAGTTGGCACAAGGCTACATTTACTTCAGAGATGCACCTGACGCAACAGACGCACACAACGAATCTCTTAGATTGTTACAGGATATATATTTATACGATGGTTTGAGAGCAGATAGAACAACCAGTGCCTTCAGTTTGGAACTCAGAGTTCCGTTTTTAGATCTTCAGTTTACCAAGTATTATTTGTCGTTGGAACCTAGTAGTAGACAACCACAAGGTAAAAGATTTAATGGATTAGACTTAAATATTAAGTCTATATATATATATATTCTTTTTAGCTAAAGTTATTCATTTTTTTTTTAAAGTTGAATTGTCGAAAAAGCTGAAAAAAATAGACTTATTGTTGCAAATGCTAAATATTACAAATTAAATTATTTATTAGCGTATAAATGAAAATTTTGATAAATACTATTAGTAAATAATAATATTATTTGATATTTATGTGCACAGGTGGAATTGAAAAGCATTTGTTAAGATCTGCGTTTGACGGAACTGGTTTACTGCCTAATAATATACTTTGGAGGCATAAAGAGGCCTTCAGTGATGGCGTTGCTTCTATAAAGAAATCTCTTTTCCAAATAATTCAAGAAATCGTAGAAGATCGCGTTTCAAATGAGGACTTGGAGAATGCTTATATCAAGTATCCCCATTGCACTCCAAGAACGAAGGAATCGTACTACTACAGGTAATAAAATAGAAATATCTTTTCAGTAAGCAAACTTTCTCGTCATTCGACTGAATTAAATAATATATTATTTTTGTTTTTGTTAGAAATGTCTTCGAATCGCATTATGAGGGACAAGCGGAAAGTTTTACACCTTACTTCTGGATGCCACGCTGGGTGAAGGGCGTTATCGATCCGTCTGCACGATTTATTAAACATTATACTGCAAACGAAGAAAGTCAGATTATAAAGACTTAAAAAAAAATAAAGATTAAGAATGTGCATGCATGACGATGAGTTTAGTGTGAGAAATTAAGATATTAATGAAGATGTTTATGTAGAATACATTCTTACTTTGTGCATATCTACGATTAAATAAAATACAAATTGGAAAATATAACTTATGCAAATAAGATATTTATATATCATCATGGTTACACTAATATACTGTGAAAATTTATGGTGAAAACCTTGTCTGTAACTATTATATTAATTATTATTATTATATTATATTAACTCTTATTAAAAGAATTATTATTATAATGCTAAGATTTAAGAATCTTTAAAAAAATTTCCTGTATTTTAATGAGGTTTTCTTTTTATGACTGAAATAATTTTTGTATTTAAACATTTTTTGTATTTAAGAATCATGTATTAAAAGTACTGTTTAAAAAAATTACAGATTTTTCAGATTATATTATGTTCGAAAATAATACAAAAATCTGATGATAATTTAGGATTTGGATAAAAAATTATTTCAATATAAGAAGTAAACATGTTTTTAAAAAATAATATAAAAACATTTTTATTTAAACTATCAAATGATATTATTAATATATAAATATATTTATAATATATAAAGACTTAATGAACTTTCTTATATGCATATATTATTTTTTTTGCAGAAAGTATAAGTTTCCAATTCCAATCACTTTTTGCACAAATATATACCTATATATATTTCTGATCCTTAATAAAATAGATATACGTTTGAAATTTAGATAAAAGCAAATTTTGAAAGGGAATTAATTGTAATGCGGCAACAAAAAAAACCTTTTTGTTTCTTTTTTAAAAAAAAAAAGATCGGGAATCGTAAAAAGCAATTGTACCCCTGGTGGGACTCGAACCCACAATCCCCGGTTTAGGAGACCGATGCCTTATCCATTAGGCCACAGGGGCTGTTGACGTAGAGTTCTTTTTTCAAGAGTACATATCATAAACATCCTACTTCCTCCTTAAAAAACATTAAATTCAAAGAGAAGAAGATACATGTGTGCTATTTAAAAATCAGATCGTATGAGAAATAGCGAGATAGTGGATTTTTCTTTTCGTTACTATTATATGTTCGTCGATGAAAAGCCGTAATGTACAAAGGAATGGAAATAAATGGACCAATCGCAGCCGAGATTCTTCAAGACACGTGCATTCCAAGTTCCTTATTCCAGTTCATTATATGTACAAACTTTCTGTTTCATGCATGATGTGCATAATGTATCATTTATCCTTGTTTAACATTCGATAAACAACAAGAATAAAGAAAAAAAAATGAAGCATTATGTGTGAAACAGAATGTACCCTATGTTCCAGTTAAAATTTTTTTTTTATTAATCAATTTTCAAGCTCGAAATTGCTAAGCAATATAATAAGTGATAGAGAGATCAGAAACGAGGCAAGAAATAAAAACTAGTTTGTTAAACATCAAAATTAATTAAGAAGAGAGGATTAAATTAATTTTTTAACGATAATTAAAGAACGTTTTCGACTTTTTTTTATTTACATAATAAAATTTTATTTACATAAAGAATTTTCCTTTTTGCTTTTATCAAATTTCAAACATATATTTATTTCATTTTAAGTACAGAACAAATATGTTCCAGGTTTCACTGTTCCATCAATTAATTGCCGTTTTCCAACGTATTGGCGAATGATCGAATTTTAATTTTAATTTTCGTTTAGGAGTTGTCATCGAGTTGTTGTTTAGTACAGATTTATTTTTGAATGATTGGAATTGCGGTGATTAAGTGGCGCAATTTATATAGTACGAACAATTTTACATTTTTTCTGTGTACGGTGTATGCAATACAATTCCCAACGTATGATAAGGTTAAGTTGGTTCAAAAACAACGAATATGATCTTTACGAACATTACTGGATTGCTCTCTAGGTACCTATATCGTAGAGCTCAACGTTGTTTAAATAACGGTAATTATGATTGTTGTATAGATCTCATTAAGAAATGCCAATAATTATGCAGAAACGATTCTTACCGATTTTATGCAAAACGATTCTTACTGATTTTATGCAAAACGATTCTTATCGATTTTAATGAAATTAGGCTCATTCGATGTGTTTTTGCACGAAATGAACGAATCTGACCGAAAAAAGTGTCGCTCTGCTCCGTGAATCGAGATATTTAGCTTTAAAGTTGACGACTATGTAGGTTAGGAAATCTGTTATAACTGCGAAATCCAGCAATGCGAGCAGACACTATAATTCATGTAGACAATGGAGTGTGTAGATAGTAAATTTATTTGGAAACGGAACGGCTAAGCCGCCCCAAAGAATAAGCAAATAATATATCTTACTCGCTTGGGACCTAATCGCCTAGAAGTTGCAACTTAGACATGTCTGCTTGAAATATTTTTAACCCATGAAGATAGTAGAGTGTAAGAACAGTCTTTTTAGAGACAGTAAAAACCCATATCAAATCCAGGATGGCATTATTGTCTCTAATGGTTACAAATGCTATGACAGATTTCCTAACCTAAATAGTCGTGAACTTTAACGCTTAATATCTCAATTCGCGAAGCAGAGCGACACTTTTTTCTGTTAGATTCGTTCATTTCGTGCAAAAACGTGTCGAACGAGTCTTCTAATTTCATTAAAATCGGTGAGGTCGTTTTCTGCATAATTACTGAAATGCCTGCTTAAAAGATGAAAACTATCTTACTTTACATATCTATCAGCTTTATCTTAAATCCCTTTTTCGTATTGATTAACTTATGCTTTAGATTTATCTTTACCAAAAAAGGATTGATAAAAAGTAAATTAAGGATTAATTTACATTGGTGGAAATGAGCCTTATTGTTCGATGAAATTCTGATTAATTTGTTAAACGGTTTATTTGTAGTATTTCATTAACAATATACGTGGAATTAATTCTTAATAATTAATTATGAATGTCGAATCTAAGTTGTCTTGTTTGTATTTTCATCGATTCCAGAGTGAAATTTTCACTTACTTAGTTTAATTGAAGTTACCCTGAAGAATATTCCATTTTGTGTAGATCATACGATTTGGACACCAACAGAAACGCGAAATGAAATTAAAAATGAGAAGCACATTGTCTGGCTTGATATGGAGGTGTGCAATTATTGTGAATTATATCTAACAGCACAAAAAGAAGAAAAAAATTTTAAAGATGGAATTGGATTTTTCAGATGACAGGACTAGAGGTGGAAACATGTTATATCTTGGAAGTTGCATGCTTCATAACTGATGAACAATTAGAGCTCGCAAGTGATTATTTAAATCTCATTGTACATCAACCAGATGAAGTTTTAGAGAATATGTCTGATTGGTGTAAAGTACAACACAAAAATGTAATATCTTTTTTCCTTGAAAAATTTCTTTTTTTTTATATTATAGCAATACGATCAGTTGCAATTTATGAGCATATATAATTAATTTTTATTCAAATTACTTTTAGAATGGCTTAATCGATGAATGTCGACTGAGTAATACTACATTGGAGGAAGCACAACAAAGGACATTGAATTTTTTGGAAAATCATGTCCCGAAAGGAATTTGCCCATTGGCTGGAAACTCAGTTTATATGGATCGTATATTCCTGAAGAAGTATATGCCGTTGGTCGATAATTATTTACACTACAGGATTATTGATATTAGCACAATTAAAGATTTGGCTAGGTAAATTTATATATGTAATCAATGTGCAGACTATAAAAACTAAAAAATGTATTTGCAAATTTGCATATTAGAACATTGCATCAAAGTCTACTTTCATTGAAAATAGGAAACTGTCTTTTATTTGTTCTTATTGGCTAATCTAATTTTTTCACTTATAAGTTTAAAGAAATCATAATTTACATATTAATATATATTTTTCTCGTAAAGTTGAAAATAAGATATATATATATATATATATATATATATATATATATATATAAATAAGATATATATATATATATTTTTTTTTATACACATTTTTCTGTTTAGGAGATGGCAACCAAGTATAAGTAAAGCAGCTCCAAAAAAGCAACACTGTCATAGAGCCGAGCACGACATAAAAGATAGTCTAAATGAACTTCGTTATTATAGGAAATATCTATTTGTATCATAAAATAAAAATAAAAGTAGATTATTAATTTTCTTATTGTCATAATTATAAACAACTTGCATTTAACTACTTATGCATCAAGATATACTTCACGAAGAAACAAATATGAAGAAATGTTTTCATTGCTTTATTTTTGAGAAAATATGAAAAGAACATGTGTGTGAATTTATTATATCTTTTTAGAGAACAGAAAAAAGTTTCGATCAGAAAAAGAGACTCATCGACTACGCGTCAGTGTATATTTTATAATTTCAATATTATATGATATACACAGATATATGTATAGTATGTATTAATATATATATGTATAGATATATGTATAGTATGTATTAATATTAATTATTTAAATTTTGACAATGTAAAATCAATTTTAAATAATATAAATTAAAACAATGTTGAAAGCCTACGTAAAAATAAATCAGTCAATACAATTTTAATTAATAACTAAATAAATTTTAAATAATAACTAATATATATAACAATTAAATTATACTAATATATAATTTGAATAATAAATGATCGCATTATAAAAAATATAAATAAATGATCATATTAAAGTAATACATAAATATATATATTACTAAAATTCAAAAACTAACAGAAAGATTTGTATCACAAATTTTAGATAGATCATCTAAATGTCATGGAAAAAAAGTATCTCGATCAGACAAACACACAGATACGCATCAGTGTATGTATATATGTACGTCTCTCGGTTGTAGATCCATGTAGGTCAATGCAGTGTTGATCAGCGTGAATGCATTGGGGTGCGGCGCAGGGCACGCAAACGTCAGTCGACGTCGGTGACTGTTCGGGAGACTGACTGACTGAAGTCGCGATCGGGAGTGATCGAGAATGCTCGCAGCTGGCTATCGCGCGAGAGAACGAAAGGGTGATGGCGAGTAGCGATGGTAGTGCTGGGTGACGGTGTTGACGACCGCCGCGGATTTTTTTTTACGAATGGCTCTGTCCGAGGTGCATAATCTGGCCGCGATTATCGGCAGCAATGCTTTCGTTGGCAAGGTGAGGAAGACATTATCTCTTTCTTAACATACATTCTACATGCTCGTGTCTTCATCGATCTGAAAATTCGAGATATTTTTTCCTCGCTGGCATTCGATGGAAATTGATGGAACATACGTACACATATGTACGTGATGTGCATACGTCGCCGACGGTTTCTAGTTGCACCGCGTTTACACTCTCTACACTCGTAATGACATAAGCATGTATATACTTGGGCGTCGCGGTGAGAAAAGGAAGAGAAGAGAGGTTGCATGAAAATTGCGGCTAGAAAGAACGGACTCGTCGTGCCGCACATCCGACAAGGAAGGCGAAAGGGTGCGATCTGCGTTTGTTTGTACCCGTGCATTACTGTTAAATACGGAAACTACGAGAGAGAACGTCCGCGCGGGGTAAGATCGTTTCGCTTGCGTATCCAATTTCCGCGGATGGTACAAATGGTGACGATATTCGCCCGCGTCTGTCTTCGCTCGTCGATCGCTGACGAACGAACATGTTCGCGCGTATTATTGGATCTGCCCTCTGTGTTCATCGATGCCTATCCCGTCCTGGATGTGTGCCTGCACATGTATGCGTGTATATATATATATATATATATATATATATATATATATATATATATATATATATATATGCTGTGTGTGTATGTGTGTGTTTTGCGCGCCTGTGTCGCGGCCTCGATCCTGACAGCGATAGCCTCATCGTACGCTCTCCCGCCTTCGATTCGTTATTAAGATTCCGTCGTCATCGGCTCGTCGCGACGTAGTCGCGTAACATTCCCGAGCCGCCCTCGAGTCGCGCCGTTCGAAAACAATCGCTAGACTCTCTCTTTCTCTCTTTCTCTCGTTCTCTCTCTCTCTCTCTCTCTCTTTTTCTCCGCCGCCGCGCGAGACTCGTCCCCGCTGGTTTCTCGAGAACGATTGTGAACGAGCACGGTTGGGCAAAGGGCAGCGCGAAATCTCGCGGAAGTCACGATCGCCCCGTTGAATCTCGCTACACGTCGTCATCGCGACGCGTGCCTTGAATATGAAATCTCACGACGATGACTTGCTTTCCGTAGAATAACGAGACCGAGCGCGGTACCAATATGCTGGAAGTACCACGGAAGGTTTACTCTAGGGACATGCACGGCGTGGAGTACAATCATTGGAGCTATGACTTAACGGGTTGCGGCACAAAAAGAAACGTAAGTGAAAGACTTCTTTTTATTGCGGCACTGGGCTGCACTAGAATTTTTTTTTGGCTTTCGCCAAATATTAAATATATATGTGATATCTGTTTTGCATTTGATATGTTTTTATGATATGTTTAGATGAACCTCTTGCACAGTTTATCTCTTTCTTCTTTTTCTTTTCACATTGAGGAGAAAAAAGAAAGATGAACTGAAGCAAGAAGTTCAGCTAAGAAGAGTAGATCTTAAGCAAGAAGTTTATACTAGTTTAATTATAACAGACCTGAAATGTTAGATTTGTTTTTATTCCTACTAGAAGTTCTCGCTTTCATCAAATTTCAAATATAGAGTACACGTTTAAAATTTAATGAAAGCAAGAAGGAAGATTCTAATACAGTCTCTCTATATATAGTGCAAGATTAATAACAAAACTTTCAAGTACAAAGAGTATATACCAATTTTGAAGTACAATCTAGGTTTATTTTTATTTCTGCACTAAAAGTTTTTTCTTGCTTATATTAGATTTCAAACAAAAATCTGTTTTACTTTTTTTCTAATTTTATAGCTAAACCAGTGTATACTTTTTGTACTTAAAGTGGAATAAATAAGTGGAATAAATAAATTTTAAATTTGATGAAACCAAGAAAAAAGATTCTAATGCAGAAGTAAAAAACAAATTTTTTGAATTTACAGAGAGTATATAGTTAAGCTATAAGAAAATAGATCTAAAATTTTGATGTATGCGATTACATCTTTTATATAGTAACATATACATATACAACAGATTTATTTTTTATTGTTGTACTAAATTGCCCTAGAACTTTCTTTCTGGTTTTTATCAAACTTTCACTTTCACTAAATACAAAAAGTGCTCACTGTGAATGCTTTTCAGAAAGGATCGCAAATGACACAGAGTATCATAAAATAACTCACTGCTGGTGCTTTCCATTTAGTAATACGAGTCAACATAAACCTATTTTTCTTGTTATTCATATCTATGTAACAAAGACAGAACACACTTGTGTCATTAAATGGAAAGTACCAATAGTGAGTCATTTTATCTCTGTGCTAATATTAGCAAACAACAAGAATGTAATAATTAACTATATTATACTACATCACCTATGTCTCTTGCCGGAAAGCAGTTTAGTTATAAACTGCTAACCTAGTTTAGTATAACTAAACCTAGTTTAGTTATAAAAGCAGATCTAATCCCTCCTAATGGATTATTAATGTTATGCATTCAATTGCGATTTGTTTAGATGAATATCGAAGACGAGGATAGTCAAGACTTAAACAATCCCATGGTCAACGACTTGGTATCAAAGATTCTCGACGATGATTCTATTACCATTGACACCTGTCACAATAATTACAGTGGAAGTACTCATTACCAGACGGATTACGCCAATTCTTGCTCCAATCAGGTCGCTGACGGTTTGGACTATTTGACCGATGTCGATCACTTGGTCAGTCGTTATCCGCTGTCCAGCAAGTTACACAACATTCACAACAATGTCAAGAGCGAGTACCGTCATTCCAATAATCTCTGCAACGACCTGAAAACACTGAATCTCAGTACCTGCGTGCGACAATCCGTGGAGCAGAACAATGCATGTAGCAACGATATCGTGCCGAACGCATATTCGTCTGACCCACGATCGGTGCACGTTGTACACTCCAACGATGGTGGCATGTACACGAGTGGGAGCAGCATGCCATTGTGCAATGATCTGTTAACGACTACGAGTGGAGTAAATTACAGTAAACAGTCGAGCAACTGGACGGAATCTCTCCAGTTGACTCCGTCGATGGGATGCCGAGCCGAGCTGAGCGGGAATTACTCACGAATCTCAAATTGCGCTAAACCGGATCTCAATTTTAATGTCACCGCGTTAACTCTGGCTCTGGATTCACCGAACTCCGTTCCCATCAGCGAGTTCGAGTATCACAACAGCGTGAGACAGAACGCATCGAACTCGTACAGTAATTCTATGGTCAACATGCACGATATGTACGGCGTTACCAGTAACCCTAGTCAGGGTCCCGGCTACAGGCCCAACTCGGCGATGACCGATCTGAGCGTTGATTCTGGCTTCTTGTCGAATTCACCGTTACAACATTTCTCGCCCGCCGATACGACTTTGCACACCTGTTTCGGAAGTGGTATGCAACGCAATGGCATCGGCGATTTCAAGGACATTCATGATACCGCTAGATTAAATATGACGAGTATCAACATACCTAACGAGCAGATTCAGTTCCTACAGCAGTCGCAAGCACGTAGCTACAAACTGGATCAAGCAGTGGACCAAGATTACAAAAATTTAATCGATTATTATCCTCCTGGTACAAACAGCTTCGTCACATCTTCGGCGAGTAACTTAGACACGAACGAGAACGTTTGTTTCCCTAGTGACTGTAGAATCGATAATAGCTTGTTAAAAATGATCAATCCAAAATCAAAGTCCATTGAAACCAAGACGTATTCACCCATAGGATTTCCAAAAAATCTGAGCTCACGCAACTTGTATCAGCCTATTGCTAAATACGGCTGTCACAATTATCAACAGTACACTGCCAACAGTGGCGACACTTTGAAGATACTGCAGCAAAATTCTACGTTTTATCACAACGATTTAAAGCAGCCTAAAGTCAATGCATATAAATTAGACGGATTTGATTTGACTAAAGAGATCACGTATCCCTCAGGAAGTCACTTGAACGACCGTGTCACTGGATCCACCCTGGACAAGGATGCCTTTAATCATATTTTGAAACAACGACACCATATATCGAAAATACAGAGCATTCCAGCTGGGATTCCACCTCCTGATATCATTTTTAATTCGGGAATGATGTCAAATACAAATACCGTGAGATCGGGAGCGTTTCCATCAGTGATGCCAGTTCCTGTTCCTGTACCGGTTCATCCTGTTCCACGACTCTTCTCCGCTCTTTACGGGGGAAACTTGAGCTTTAGAAATGGTAGCGGTGCGGCCAGGAAGACAGGACCCTCAAGTATATTGCATTTTAATCTTGAACAAACATACGAACAATTCAAACAGTTGGAAAAGGAGCGTAAGAAATGCGAAGCTGGATTGGCCGCACATTTTCCGGGGAAACGAGTAACCAGCGCGAATAACATACCCATCCCACGTCTTCAGGGAAATCCATCGAGGGTGGATCGTTTGATAATCGATTACTTGAGGGAACACGCTCGTGTTATTACATTGATAGCAAAGGTGAATAAATAATGTCGTATAGGACTTTTTTTCCTGTTAATAGTTAATAATTAATGTTTTTTTTTCTTTATATATTATGCAACATAGATATATTTTTATTTATTTATTTAATCCTTGTCTTTTTCAGCTCAGGATGAACTTATAGTTCATATTTTCTCTATATTGATATTTCAGTTTTGCTTTCCCACTTAATACCTTACTTCTTTATACTTTCATTTTTCCTTATCTAAAGTGTGTTTCTATACATAATATATAATTTATTGAATGTGTACAAAACTTTGTGAAATAGATGGAACGCTTACGCGGGACCACGATGAATCAACGAGTGCACAAAGCCATGGAATATTGGCTGGAAGCTATCAAATATGTTCAAGAGTGCCGCAAGCAAGAGATCACGAATGCTATCAAACGCCAGAAAGAGAATCCACATTGCATTTTAGCGTATGACGACAATGGTGAGTATTACAGTTGATTAAAACCTTTATAAATATTTTTAGAAAAAATGCAATATCACTCGTATTGATAACTAATCTGCGAAAGTAGATTGCTCTTAAGTGATTAGTTTATCTTTTGAACAATCCTTGAGAAATCTATCTTTATCTTTATTGTGAAGCGATAAAAAGTAAATAATAAAAACAGTCTTCAGAATTTTCTAAGCGTTCAGATTAAATTTGGGAGCTAACTCCTGAAAACTTAGAATTACAGCTACAATTTTAAAATTCTTTACAAATCTGCTTTAAAATGACAAGATTATTTCTTAAAATATATTTATAACTCTTCAAGGAAGAAAACAATTTTATACACTGAAAGAAAAGTGTTTGATATTTATTTATAATTATATAATAATTATATATTATTATAATACCCAAAATTTCTCTTAGTATAAAATCTTTTTATTTAATTTTTTTTTAAGTAGAACAAAAATCAAAAGTCATTTAAATACGCAGCAATATTTGATTGCATCTCTTTTGAAACTTATAATATTTTTAATATTATATGTGTGTGCGTGTGTATAGATATTCTGACTTTGGCTGGAAGCGTTCACGAATTGACGAAGGCGTCGCGTTCTGCGCGGACCGGTATGTATAACGCTCTTCAAGCTACACTACTTTATAACTTGGACATAGAGAAGAAAGTCGTCGAGACTTCTAAGGATCCAGTCTTAGAGGCAAAAATTGATGGCGAAAGACAAACAAAAGACGGAACCAACGATTACACAAGCAATACCTAGCAAACTTGCGCTGAATCCACTTGGTATCGCTCATCTTAAAGTATGAAAGAGTCCAGCAGCTTTTTACTTACGTACTACGTATTACGTTTTTGAAAAGCTTTTGCTGGTGTTTATGATTAATTTTACTGTTGAAACAAAATGCCGCCCATTAAATTCAAAACTTTCACTCGCGATTCACACGAGGTAAATACACACGAATGAACTAAAAGCGTTAAAACAGACATTTGGAAACGCGTGCGACTTTTTACAGGTTATTAATAACTCCATAGTTTTCTACCATACGTATTTTAATGCTTACGACAGTGTGTAATCGATTTAGCTTTTCGAGAACACCGATTTAGATACGAGAGAGTTTCGCTGAACTGCCTATCCTTTATCGGTTTATCTCTGTCGCGTGTCAAACAAAACAAAAATATATATATATATATATCGCTTTTTCCTCGACGCCAAATGGAAATAAACCGAGAGCAGTGTCGATCGTGTTTGAACCGGTGAGCAGCTGCTAGCTTTGAAATCGTTGACGACTCGTAACTCGTAACAAGAACGAGATTGCTCAGATGTATTACATCCTTTAGAGATATGATAGAAAAAGTCGTTCTTTGTACAATTACTCGTTTATATATACGTATTCTAAGTTAAACGAGATATAGATAGGCAGAGAACGCCGATGTACTCGTTCAAAAATGTTCGGCAGTAACTCGTTAGATTAGCTCAATGTGGCCTTCCTTGAATGTGACCCATAATGTGGTAGTAGATGTTCCAGGATTTGAATATTTCTCGCGAAGTGTAGTGCGATATTTAATCGCATGCAACACGAGCTTATATATATGGTGGTTTTTATATATATTATATATGTATATATATACATTATATATATACATATATATAATGTATATAAAAGCTTCAATATATATATATATATGTATATTAAAATGTTGTTTACATAGTACTAATGTCAGACTTTTCACTAATGATATCGCTCCGGATGTATTCTCACTTTACGAATACAAAAAAAAAGAAAGATACATATATATGACACGCACATACGCGAAGTAATCGTCTACATTACATTTCCACAAGTATACGCACAACGACATCAAGCTACACTCGCACATAATACATTTGCACAGTATATACATACGTAAATATGTATATGTGCATATATCACGCGTATATATACACATATACATAATATTATTTTATGTCGTTGCTGTGTGTTGCTGTTCCTGCTTCACAAAAAAATCACTTATTGTTATTTCTGTATCAGAGAGCGAAGCGACGAATGTATCGCGATAAAATCGCGAACAACACACCGATTGCGTACTTGTATAACAGATGCTAATTAGTATCTAAAGTTTCTATTATCTGGCATTTAATTACGCGAAAGAATAACCAAGGTTAATAAACCTTTGCGCGCGTGTTTTGATCTCTTTCGTGTCAACAACCATGTTGCATGTTATTGTAAACTGTAAACAGCTCAAATTGTTTTAAATTTACCTCTCTAGAATGTGAATCTTAAAACAATTTGGAAATAAGCTTACCATGGAACGCAATCCTTTTTAATCGACTACATAATCCGTACGATTGTTCAGTTTTTCGTCTATTTCTTTTTTTTCAAAATGTGTGAACACGAAGATTCACGCGTGTTTTACAAACGTCCGAATATAAAGTCTAGTATAATACCGCACATCGCGTGTTAAGATCATTAACAATACAGCATAGATATGTGTTTGACAATCCCTTTTAAACTGCATGCGATATTATTGCGAACTTATGCATGCGCATGCACACGCATGTACACAATCGTATGCATACAAACGCGTATACATGTCAATGTTTTGAAACTAGGATAACCAAGCACCGTGGCTGTGAAGTGGAAACAGAACAATGTTGTATAATGTGTGATCATTACGAGAGCAAGAATTCAAAGGCTCAGATTAAAAAGAATTAATTGACAGGATTGCTTTTAAATGTGAAATTGCTTTTTAAAAAGATTTTTACGAATTTCCGACGGAACTTGCCGAAGTTCTTGAATTGATATTTAATCAATGATGATTTTAAATTCAGTTTCGATTACTGATAATCTCAGAGATTTTACGTGACGTTTTAATTAATGTAGAGGCCATTTTCGATTAAGATTAAAATTTTAGTTCAAGTTAAATTTATATTACATACATTATCACAAGGTAGAAGTATAAAAGATGTGCTCGTTTTCGAGACGAATTTCGTATCGCGAATTTCGTTTTGCGCATAATTAAATGCAG
>Ga0157364_1000697_pt1 | contig 24924 bp, 16 predicted proteins | sample AttsexASBM2_FD_111476 | JGI IMG/M metagenome (GOLD analysis project Ga0157364, IMG submission 111476) | Fungus gardens microbial communities from leaf cutter ant in Ribeirão Preto, State of São Paulo, Brazil - Atta sexdens ASBM2 | ecosystem: Host-associated > Fungi > Mycelium > Unclassified ...
CCTTATATATATATATATATATATATATATATATATATATATATATATATATATATATATATATATAGATAGATAGATAAACGGTCCCTATTATGAGATACCGAGTTCATTTTGAGCTAAAAAGCTCAAATATTAGAAATTCATAGGCAGAATTTAAAAAAATAATAATTCATTTTTAAAGAAATTTAACAAGTTTTAAGATAACGTTATATAAAATTTAATTAAATTTCATTTTTTTTTTAAATTAAAAAAATGTAAAAAATGAGCAAATCACAAAGCAAATAAAAAAATTGTGCCTAATCCCTCTTTTAATATGAGATGCCCTGAATCGATAGTAAAACGCAAAATATATTAATATTGTAAATTAAAAAACTTTATTTAACTTTATTTATATTTCTAAAATAGAAACAAACATAGTCAACATGAGCGAAAAATAAGCATGCGATAGATTATACCCAGAACTCGTCTTCAGGTCGTTGGAATTAAGCATTGCAGAAATAGGCACGTTTATTCCGATTGTCTTTTTTATTATTGTACAATAACATTTATACTTTAACAATGATTTTCACTATAACATAGCAGCATTATTTCATATTACAAATATGGGTATATTTGCGATTTCCACGCCTTATAGTTTTGTGATCATCAAATCTAACTTCTGTAATTAAACAATTCAACATATCCCGTATTTTTTTATTAGTAAGATCTTACTCTATCACTACATGAAGAATTTATTGCCAAATATTTATTTGGTGGAACCAATAGATAGCGTTCACGCCGCTATCTCATATTAGGCGCTTGTCTCATAATAGGGAGCTTTCCTTTATATTGGGAGTACAAATTAGTTCGGTCCGTTTCCCTAAAAAGCTCCAGCTTTTGTGAATGGTTCATAGTGACAGCTGATTTTGGCGGTTTTAGAGAGGTTAAACATCTGCTAATAATATTCAGTTTGAGTTTCATACAAAAACCTTGATTTTTACTGTGTTTGAAATGTCGAATTTTGTGTTAACCAAGCAGCATTTGCTTGAGGTTTTGATTTTCTGCTTTAATTGGAAGAAAAATGCGGCTGAAGCCCATCGAATGCTTGTCGAAATTTATGGTGACACTGCTCCAACTGATAAACCATGTAGGGAATGGTTTCGACGTTTCAAGGATGGAGATTTCAACGTTGAAGACAAGCCTCGCTCTGGACAGCCAAAAAAATTCGAAGACAAAGAATTAGAGGCATTACTTGAAAAAGATCAGAGTCAAACGCAAGAGGAGCTTGCAGAATCATTAGGGGTAACTCAATAAACCGTTTCTGTACGATTGAGAGCCATGGGAATGATTCAAAAACAAGGAAATTGGATGCTTCATGAATTGAAACTGAGAGACGTTGAAAGGCGATTTTTCACTTGCGAACAGCTGATTCAAAGACAACAGAGAAAAGGTTTTTGCATCGGATTGTGAGTGGAGATGAGAAGTGGATATTCTACGACAACCCCAAGAAGAAAAAATACTATGCTAAGCCCGGTCAATCGTTGCTATCGACTTTAACATCAACACCATGGCTGAATATTCATGATTCGAAGATCATGCTCTGTATCTGGTACCAAAAGAGTGTTGTTTACTATGAACTGCTGAAACCTGGTGATTCCATTACGGGCGATCGGTATCGGCTATAATTGATTCGTTTGAGCATTGCGGGAGAAACGGTCGGAATACGAGCAAAGACATGATAAAGTTATTCTTCTTCATGACGCTTGGCCTTATGTCGTTAAAGTCTTAAAAAAATATTTGGAAACGCTCAAATGGATTTTACCTCACCCGTCATATTCTCCGGACATTGCTCCTTCTGATTACTGGTTGTTCCGAAGGATGCAGCACGATTTGACAAGTCATCGGTTCACTTCTTTTGCAAAAATCGAAAATTGGCTCCAAAATTGGATCGCCTCCAAAGACGAATTTTTTTCGAGATGGAATTCGAAAATTGCCTGAGAGAAAAAAGTAGCAGGCAGCGATGGACAATACTTTAATTGATCTGTTCATTCATTTTATTTTGAAATAAATGCACAAAAAAATGGACCGAACTAATTTGTACTCCCAATATATATATTTCTAGTATTCTTATAGTATTTTATGATCCAACTTGTATTAGATTTCACATTAATTTTGAAATCTATCGTTTATTAGAAACAAAATGAGTTTCTTTGCAGAGCGTTTAATGACTTATTTTATTATTTTTGGAAAGTTTCCCAAGTTTTCCTGGGTAAATAAGTATTTTTCCATGAATCGGACTTTCTAAACAACTGGTTTTAACTGGCATAGATTTTAAAGATGTCTATTTAAAGTCAATTTTGACCATTTTTTATACTCCCTCCTTTCTTCAACAATTTGTAATAATTTTACAATATTATTATTACATTATTAACTCTTTTATTAATCGATTCACTTAATTTTCTATGCACATAATCGTCAAATACGCGATCTCCGCGATGACAGTCTCATGAAGTAAGCGCAGTGAGAGAACCAATTGACATCGCAGAAAAATGGTAACAATAAACTTCGAGAGATGCGAGTAATCGATTTAACATCTCCTTTTTTAGAAAGGAAAAGTACAATTATTAGATTGCAATACAATCTTTGAATGGAAATATTAAGATACTATCACTTGGATGTTATTTGAAAATATATGTTCTTTTCGCAATTGGCGCAATGTAAAGATTTCATTTCATTTTTTTTTAAATATATATTATTTAATTATATAATGATTTATGTAATGAATATTTTAAAGTATAATAATTTTATATTTTGTTTTTATTACTTTCCTACTGGAGCCCTTCCTTTGTGAAGATGACATGGAACAAATTTGATACTGATATTATTGAAATTATGTTTTCATTTAAAATTCTAAATTTTTATTAAACCTGATTGTATTTCTTTATAACTGTATTATTTTTTATAACTATAACATTTTCTTATGATTATAATATGAAATACCTCAATAAAGAAGAATTTTACATTATTTCATGTCTACAAATTTTTCAAGCGTGCCATTTTCTTACATTGTGATTCGTGCTATCATAATGAAGACAAGTTAACTTGAGCCAATCGAAAACATGAGCTGAGTCAGATTCTGTTTTTCTAGAGACTCTAAATAAACCTGTTCTATACATATTTATAAAATGACCGTTTTTAATACATGAATCAAATGATGAAATATAACATTCGAAATTATCAAATCTCTCAATAAATGGTTGAATTCTGAGTAGTTTCAACCAACAACTTGGATTTAAATTATATAAATTATATAAAAGTATTTTTACTTTCTATGTACTTTATAGAGATGTCGCGATGTGAAATCCGAAATGTCAAACTTTTAAAATAGGTTTTTAAAATTAATAACAGAGAGAGAAATATGTCAGTATAGAAATATATCTCTATCTAACCTTAACGCCGCATTCAAAAATAAAACTTCTTATTTGTTTTTGAAATAAAATTTTTCCCACAAAAATCACAAGCCTCTTCTTAAAACATAATACATGTCTTTTTATAACTAATTTTTCTCAATAAAAAAAAATTACGATTTTTTTTAGTTTCACTTCTAAACATTTATCAAAATAAATTATTATTTATTAAACAAATTTGTGAATCAAGATGCACATCTAAAATTTAATCCCGTACACGCGCTATATCAGCGACTTATGCAATGAAAGTGTGAATTTTTTAGTTTTAATAACATGCCACAACAGATATTAATTTAAATAATTTAATTGACTTTGTAAAGTTACAAAAGATGACCTACAGGAAAAAGTTACAGGAGATGATCTACTAAAAGGTCAAAATGTTTGATAATTTATGTGTATTATGTTTTATTATTAAAGAGATTATTTTATAACAAATTTGTTTATATTAAGATCCTGTGTAGGCTTACGTGCTCCTCATAGAAAGCAATCGGTTTATACTTAAAATCGTTTTAATTTTTTAATTTTATGAAATATTTCATAATTCATAATTATTTATAAACTTCATTATCGTACTTAATAAGGCTAATGATATAATTCTTACTTGATATATGTTGGCTTACGATGATTTATTTTCGTACAGGTCAGAAATGAATCCTCGTGTACAGGATGAAAGATAACTAAGTATAAGTGACGATGTGGACCAAGTAAATTCGTTGGTAATAAAGATAGTTCTGAATCTCTATAAAAAGTTTTATATCTTTTCTGTGAGTCAATAGCAACTTTTATTTTGCCTAAACGTACATCGACGTCTCCAATAGATTTTCCAACATCAGAATTATTAGGATCGAATACATTTTGGAGTTTATTGCAGTTGGCTTTATCTAAATGTAAATATTTTAAAAATAATTATAATTTTATGGATGATTTCAATAACGTACATATGATATGCATTATAAAAAATTGTACAATTAAGATTATTAGAATTAAATGTAAAATTTTACAGCTACCGACCTTTACCAGTTTCTAAAATATCAGTAACGTATATTTTCCAATGATGCTCAGTATAGTTTAACGACTGTAATTTCTGTTTATGAATGTGATGTAAATTTGTGTGAATAATTGTATCAAGATCACCAACTTGACTGTCCAACCATCGAAACAAAACTGTTCCAGCAATAGGATTGTAAAAACGTGCCTGAGCAAATTTCTCGATATCTTTTTCAAGAACCTGTACAAAAGTTAGTTATTGATAATACGAGATGTCCCAAATCTGACGATAAATATTATATTTTATAGACAGATTCTTTATAACATTTAAGAAGTCTAATGTCAGGGTTATAACAATTTCTAAATCAGAGGAATTCAAGAATTATGAACGAGCGGGTTAAAATTTCGCGCGCTCAGGAACGGCAAGATAATTCGTGTTAAGATGCTGAATTTTGTTACTGATAAAGACATGAAGCACCTTCAAAGAAGCATCTTTACATTGACTATGATGGAATCAAAATTGGAATCATGATAATCAATGTCATGATAATCAGTGAATTCCACCATGACACTGACATTCCTGATAGCGCCGAATTTTCGTCATTCATAATTTCTGATCTATTTCCATTGGAAAATTATTATCATAGTTTCCATGAATTCGTTTAAAATATTTATCGTCAATTTTGGGACATTTATTGTAGTATAATTATTGTGTTATTAATTTTTTGAAATTTGAAATATAAAAGTAATGTAATTTTTAATTAGTCGATTTAAAACAATAATTTTACTAATTAATTTTATCAAGTAAAAATTGATTGGTAAAATATTAAACATAAATGAATAAACAATGCCATATTTGGTCGAGGATCTTTGTAAATAACTATATTTTTTTTGAATTTAAACAATTTCGCTTTCAAGATATGACATAAATAGACCTTAAAGAATCATTGTTTGGGTCCTCAGAAAATAGAAAATAACTGATTTATCCGAGAAGTGGTGGGAACATTGCTTGAATTGCTTAAATATAGTAAAAAAATGATATTATTCTCATATACGGATAATAAATGAAAAATAATTATTTTAGTCAGAAACGTTAGTACGGTTTTTATATAAAGATTGCGGATTATTTTAATACTATCCAGAATCAAAAGATATTTTATTATACGGTTTTGGAAAGCTCTTGACATCGGTTATTAGCTTCTAGAATAAAAAAAAATAGAATGGTTCATTTAAAAAAATCGATGTGACCTTAATCTGACCTTGACAAACCCAAGGTTAAACTGATATGATCAATAAATAGATCTTTTTAAACCCCATAACTTTGATCTGAACATATTTTTGATTGGATCTTATCCTACGGAGATAAAAAGAGTAAATGATGGTCTGACACCTTGTATATGCAAGTATATATATATAGTGTATATTAATAATTCAAGATTGAATTATTTAAAGCAATAAAGATCCAGCTTCGATCATAATAAGCATTTTAAATTTCTAGTATTGATTGTGTTTCTTACATATATGGACTAAAATAAAGATTCTTAATATTGTTTCATTTTTATTGATTTTTTCCACATTGATTGTTAATATTGCTGCAGTATTGAAATAACATTGAATAAATTATATATTAAAATTTATTTTGTAAAAAATAAACAAAAATAAAATATCATGTAAATAGAAAATTTAAATCATTTAAATTGATCTTTTAACGAATGTATTTCTAACCAATACATGTTTACGCGAGAATCGATCGCGTACGGAATACTGGCACGTATAGTATTGTTTGTATTGACCGGTCCGTCTCGTGGTCTTTCTACATACATATTTATATCACAATTATATATCCACTAACATTCAGTGTTCGTGGATCATCGAAGTTGCAGTTCCCGTACGAATGCAGAGATTAAGTATTGTTGGATAGTGTATAATATTGGATGAGTGATCGCTTAAAAAAAAAAGAAATTAATTCTTAAATGAAAGAGAAGCGTTTTTTTTTAATTATAATTTTGTCGTGTGTTTTCGAGGATATGATGTTAATCAATAGTACTTATTTTATTAATAAAATTGAATTAATTAAAAATTCAATATAAATAAAAAAGGCTAGTGCCAAACTGGTTGTTCTTGCTTATTATATTATTTATTTCGACCCTTCACGTTCTGTCATCCTCAGTGTACAAATTTTAACGGACAAAAATTAATAATAGTCGCAAATAATACCCGCATTACATATATTTATTATATTACAATAATTTGCGCACGCAAATTTAATTTGTCTTACATATATGAAGATATTGTAATTAATTGCTTATGTGTCGAAGTTAATTGCTTATGTCCGCATTGATTTTCGTGTTGCAAGGTAAAATATATGCTTAATGAGATGTTCAAATTATAAAAATACATAAGTTTGAAAAAGTCTTCAAACATTTTTGAAAGGACAAAGATAATTCCATGATTGTCATTGAAAAATCGTTATTAATCTGATTGTTAAATTTCTTTATTGTAAAAGCATTTTAATAATTGAAATGATTTATAAAAAGATGAAATTTTGATTGAAATTTTGATTGAACTATTGTTAATAATATGAATTAATTAATTACCTTAGTTTATCAAAAATTGTCAATATAATATTGGATTATACACTTCTGTTATTCCTGTGTTACTAAACTCAAATGATATTATAATGATATTATAGTCAGAAACTAACAATCGTGGATGGGGAAACTCGGAGGATTAACATTCTTGAAGGGGATGTAGGATAGAGAAGTAGGAATCATGAAATAATTCTGTATTGCTTTACTTATTTAAGCCTTTATTTTGTCTTTTTATGTGGCTCATTTCTAAGATGTTTCGTTTAAAAAAAGACGGCTCATTATCTAAAATTTGTACATGATCCCAATCAAAATAGTGATCGTTCAAACAATCAATGATTAGAAATAACTGATGGGGATCCACTTTTTTTATTAATGTCTAATTTATGTTTTTTAATATTGGTTTTTAGCTGTTTTTTGGTCTACAATAATGCCTCACAGTCTAAACAATTGATTTTATAAATGACGTTACAACGAGAAATGTTGTCTAATTCATCTTCACCGTTGTGATAAATTTTTTAAGATGTGAAGAATTGTAAAGGCAATCTGGCGTCTTGTGAATATTGGAATAAATATTACCGAATTAATGTAAGAAATAGTAAAGAAGGTTCTTTTTAAGTAAATCAGAATTGTCATTGTTATTATTGTCTTTTTTATAGAATAGAGTTTTGAGTCTATGATTAATTGTTGCGAAAATGAAGTTAAAAGAATAATTATTTTTTAGCAATATATTTATTATGTTAATAAAGGTTTTTTCGTAAAATTTGGGATGGTAATATTATATTTTATCCACCATACCAAAAATTATGCCCTTCTTATGATTAATAGGATAATTAGCATGAAAATTTAATCTAAATTATCTTAATTTTTATCTATAATACTTGAAAAGGAAGGTTTATGGTACAATCAAAAGTAATCGCTTCTTTGTCTCTTGTTAGACAGAAAACTAACACTATTGTTCTTTTTTCCATTGTAAATTGTATGCGTTTATGTAACAAATAGAAAGTGTCCAGAACGTAATCCAATATGTTTTCCGAAGCTGACAGTAAGATGTCATCGACATACCTTATACGTAAAAGGAAAGTTAGAAGGATAAAAAATTTAATGCTAAAATTTCTATATTTTGTATTACTAAGTTAGCTATTGTATTATCGGATAATGAAGATCCCATAGAGATACCATATATCTGCTTAACAAATATTGTTGTCAACATGAAGTAAGTAGAGCCTAATATCATGTTAATTGCAATTAAAAGTTCTTCAAAAGGAATATTTGTATTGTTTGAAATTAAATGCCATCTCTTAGTGATGCTTTTTACTGCTAAATCTGTTGGGACATTAGTAAAGAGTGAAACAACATCATAATGAAACTAATCGATGATCTAATTCTCTTGCAACTATTAAGTTTGTTAATTGTTGCTTGTTTTTTGGAGGCTAAAGGATTCTAGAATACTCATGCTAATAATTTTGTAGAGATACCATGAAAATTTATGTAGTGGCTAGTAAACATAAATGAAATAAATTAAAATATTGCAATTCATTTATTTTAATTTATTTTAATTTATCCAAGTTCGCGCTTTAGAGCTTGGAGCTGAATAGAAATGAATTAAAATACGAAAGAGCTATTCATCACGTTTAATTCAAATGTATTTATGGATTCAAATGGATTCGAAAAATCAGAAGCGCGAATTCGGAAATGTCGAAATGAATTCATTAATTTCTATTCATTTCAATTTATTCTCGTTTACTAGGTAAATTATTAACTGATAAATTATTAACTGATAAATGATTAACTAGGTAAATTAATAACTAAATTAATTAATATGATAAACATTTTTTATGTCTCACAGACATTACAATTTAACGAACATTAGATATTTTTGCAATGTCTTTTTAACATTGAGTCTACATTTTGTGATGTTGCAATATTCGCAATGTTACAAATCAATGTTTCTGAGATATTGATTCAATGTTAATGTATTGTATGTGGGTTTATTATTCTGTAAGCAATTTTTTTTAGTTGTATTATTTCACTATATTATTCTTTAAATTATCATAGAAAAGATTAGATAGTATACAATAAATCATTTTGATATAGTGAACAATAAACCATGATTCATTGTAGACTACATAACCTTTTTTACGATAATCTTCAAAACAATAATTCATTGTGATAATTATTTAGAGTACGGTCCGTCTCCCCCATCTAAAATTTTAATAAAAATATATTCATTTGACGTATTTTCACTCAAAACGAAAGAGTTTTCTGGCAGAAAAACGCGGCATTCATGAATCCTTACCATCATATAATTATCTATTTTCTAAATAAACATTTTAAAATATACCGAAAACTAAAATAATCCCAACAATTTGCATTATAAAACATGTAATTCGTTATTAAATATAGCATGGTTCATTGTGTTCACATTCCTTGTACACAATGAATCATTTTCCGTTTTTTGAAATAATCAAAATTATGCTTAAATTTAAAAAATATTGTAACTTAAAAGTTATTGTTTACAGTATGTAGCCAACTAAATTCATGAACCAAAACTCAGATCTTCAATTCAACAATTGAGAGAGATATTAGCTTTTGAAATTGAGGGGGGGGGAGGTTTATTTTTAAACTATACTTACTCTATTGTATTTAAAATGGTTTCATAGAAAAGAATTGAATAGATATCTGCAAACTTTAATGACCTTTTTATAACGTTTTACGGATTTGATAATTATCATATTGTAATATACAATACAATTTTTGTATTTAGGAAAACTTATGTCAATTTAAAGTGAAATTATCATTGAACATGGAATAATATAAAATATAAATCCTTTTGAATTTTAATACATAAAATACTAAGCATCGTCGCCCACTGTTACAATTACTCTGACTGAATCTATTTTAAAACAGAAAATTTCTGTTTCATATAGTAGAAAGGATCATTTTTCACATTTTTTTTGTTAATAACTTTTTAACGAAGGACAACTGCCATCTAAAACCTGTTGGAGGCATTCAAGATCATAACCTTGACATATGTTAAAGTAAAGGTCATTTGAAACCTCTTTTCTATGTATTTACCTTAATATTCTACTTATATAACTGTTTCTTATGTGTATACAGTTCCTATATTTATTTTTATATAGAAAATGTATAATAAATAACAACATATTTTCAATTTTAAATTTTTGATTGGGACTGTATTTCAGACACATCCTTAAATTTTCTTTGAAACTCTTTTTTATCTCTTTTTTATTCCATTCTTTTTTATTATTCAATGCCTTAATACTTTTTTCTTAAACAATATTGTTAGAAGTAATACTAATATGAAAGGAATATGTAATAATTTTACAATGTTATAATATCATTACGCTGTTAATCCTTTTATAATATTTATTAATCAATTATACTGAACCTTCGATACACCGTCAAATACGCGATCTCTGCGATAATAGCCGCTCATGAAATAAGCGAGAGAACCAAATCGAGATACAAGATCCTTTCATGAAGTTACGCACGATCGAGCTCTAGACAATCAATCATCTGCATCACGGAAAAGGGGCAACAATGAATTCGACTATCGATTTAACATCCCAATTTTATTACCTAGGATTAGAGCATAGCGCACATTTTGCGTGCACCAAGTGTTATTTTTTATTTGTTATCATCTTACCGCATATAATTTTTATATATAATTTTCAAATTATACCATACAGCACGTAATAATGCAGTAATAATAATCTGTACTAACCTCTTACACATGTCAGTTAATCGATTTCTGTCACGATTATTTTTCGTCATAAAATGTGTCCTAATCAGTATTTAGACCACATTAATTTAAATTTTGTAAATATTTTTCTTCATTGATTTTTACATTTGTAAGTTTCCATTGCAAAAAAAACACATTTATTAAACATTTAATAAATGTTTAATTAAATATTTATTTTACATTCAAAATTCATGTATTATATAAATGTTTCTAAAATATTTATTTTATATTTATTTCATATTTATTAGTCATTTGTAACAGATATTTATTTCAGGTTCATTTAATATTTATTTTAGATTTAATTCATGTTTATTTTACATTTTCTATTAATTAATGTAAATGTAATAAGTTGTTCATTTTTTACTTAATATTCATTACATTACATAACACTATATATATATTCAAGCTTTGATTATCGATTATAAATTGAAATTAATTCTGATTCATGTGATAAGAATTTATACATAAATGTAGAGTTTTTATACATGTATTTATATAGAATGTATAAAAATGTATGTTGTTGTATGAAATTGCTGATGATATCCACTAGTTAATCTTGACAGATGTCAAACACATAAAAAAAAGTATGTTATGTGCCCAGAGTAGCTTTGTACACTCACTATTGCCACCTATGAGCAAACAGCGTATTACACCTGGATTAAGGCTTATACACTTGGTATTCACACAAAAACACACACGCATGCACGCGTGCATGGCAGAAGAGGATTGAAGTCGCTAAATACCATAGGAATGACGAACTGTGAAATCCTAATCAAGGAATATTAAGCGGATTATATCTCTCTATGTGATGCATTGGATAGTGTTAAAGTAGTCCGCGATCTTTACATGAAGAACGTACTTATTTGTCAGTTTCTGGCTAAAATCATCATTCTTCACTTATTAATCTTAATAATGTATATGTGAATATCGTCATTTTTAACAATATTTAAGCAATTCTATCAATGTTCCCAATACTTCCCAGACAAACGATTGTTATAATACTTCCTATTCTCTGAGCATCCAAACAATGATTTTTTAAGGTCTATTAAGGTGGCGGAAATCGACGGCGGAGATCGTTTTTTACAGCCTCCTTTACACGGAATGTGTAAGTATATACCGATTATTTTTCAGTCTTAAAACATCCTAAACGGAAACACATATTAATGTCACAAGTGCATTTGATAAACAATTAATAACGCTAATAAACATCTTTAAAACATTGTAAATAATTATTGTTAAAAATATTGCTTCAATCGAGATTCGAATCTTACGAATTTTCTGCATAAGATCATAGGTTTAAATCTCTGCTGAGATATTTTTTACAATAAACTACAATGTTTTAAAGGTGCTTATTATATTCAATTGAATAATATTTAAATTTAATAATATTCAATTGCTTGTTAAAATTTTATGTATTATTTCGACTTTAGTTTAGGACAATGTTTTGAAATTGCCCTGACAAATAATCGGCACACTATTTGCTTGAAACTAAAATGTTAAATTAAATTTACTGAAAATTGTGTAAATTCATATAAAATATTATTATTAGATAGGGAAATCCGCCATGACTAAATAGAGTATTTTCTACTATTTTTATATTTACTTGTCTTTCTGTTTTTATTACAATTTGTACAATATGTATAATATGTATAAATTTATTACCGTAATAGAAGCACATATCGTTCTTGGCGAATAATTATCTTTTAGTACCAAACTCTTCCCCCACAATCCCATTTCTCCTGTTAAGAATAGGTCGCCCACTTCTATTGAACCTGTTTGATTTGTTGGCAATTCCAGAGGCCCGACTTTCTCTGTCAAATCAATCATACTGTAAATAAAATAAAATAACATGATAATAATGAAAATAATAATAAATTATTAAATAAAAGTTACAACAGAAGAGGCTTCATAAGCTTTTCAGTCTTTGAATTTTAATCTGAAATATCAGGTATGTTCTATTATTGTAGTATAAATAAAATAAATATTGAATCAAAGCTCATTGAGATGGAACAATCTCATAACATGATGCTTTTTCGAGTCAAACATAGAATATTGGTGTGAAATAAGATTTATTTGTTCACATAATATCTTAAAACCAAACATTTCGATCCTAGATTCGAATCCTTTTCAACGTAATTCGAACAAAATCATTGAACATCCTGGTATGCTGTGCTACAATAGTAACTAAACCGTTAATTACATTAACTAAATACAATAACTACAAAATTAATAGTCTACTATATCAAAATTCTTATAAATGAATACATAATTAGATTTTTGACTTCCATGATTTTCATTAAGAGTAGAAACTTGATACAATATGTCAGCCATTCGAACATTACGATACATCTAAACAATTCTTTATCACCGTTCATGTAGCAACTCAAACATATAAGAGAGAATATTGCGAGGGACTACTTACCTACGAAATTCAACTAAATTCAATAAATGAAGCATTTAAACATTTTCTTGTTTCAAGCTTTAAAATCGATAAACTAAAAATCAAACAAGAAACTATCGTCGTATTCTCGGTCTCAAATTCTTTCGAAAAACAAATAAAATCATTTTGAAATCATGTTGAAATAACATGAATACAAGAAATCGGAAGTCACTTTCTTCGTATCCAAATCCATTCTTGGAATGTCAATATCGTGAACATTGCAGTTCACTTCATTAGGGCGTGGAGCAGCCTGATACTGAGCTGTTCCTCCGGACCATTCCTTTTATTACGCTATTTGTTAGAGTGGTGGGGAAAGAAGACAATTGTGGATAGGGGGGAGGTGGGGGAAATTGATCTTTAATAATGGTTTTTATAGGAGAATGGTTTTCCATATTTTATTTACGCAGCCATTACCTTTATTTAAATTGTTAGGGTATTTTTGTATCTCTATGGCTTCTCTATACTTTCTTGAAAAATATGATGTTGATCGTTTCGTCAAAACAATATTTGATGTCCCATTTCGACGTTGTGTTCTGATAATGCTGACTGCGACTTTTAGCCTGACATTGACATCACGTTCTTTTATCTGTAGGTTGACTATTCTCCCGGTTTCTCCAATATATACTTGCTCGCAAGAACAAGATATTCTGTATACTCCTGCGGAGGTCTTTGATCTTTAGGATTTTTTAAGATTTGTACTATCTTTGGGGGGGGGGTTTGAAAATAGTTTGAATATTGTATTTGTTTAATATCCTGCTAATTGTTGCTGCAATCCTGTGATTTGTTGTTCCTTTGACATATGGGAAAATATATAGGATCCTTTCGTCTGATTGTGTGTCAAAGCCCGTTGTCTTGTTTGCATGTTTATTGATTATTTTGATTATGTCTTTTTTGTCGTGTCCGTTTTTCTATAAAGTTAGTTTTAGGTTGAATTCTGTCTGTAGATGTCTTTGTCGTAGAGATTCTTCGTTTTTGTAGAGATTGTGCAAGCTCTATGTATAACTGAGTTGATTGCAGACTGTTTTTGTGTTGAGTAATGGTGCGACTCGGTATCTATCTGTATGTGATGGTTTTCTGTATACTTGGCTTAAGGTATTGTCAACTTTCTTAGAGACAAGAACATCTAGGAAAGGAAGTTTTCCGTTTTCCTCTATGTATATAATGAAGTGGATACTTGGATTGTTGAGGAAAATAAGAAATTTACGGAATTCGGCTCTGTTATGTCTCCATATCACGAATATATCGTCTGCATAACGGAAACTTCTAATTTTTGGAGTGCTTTTTTGAGGGTCTCTTTCTCAAAATGCTCCATGAAGATGTTTGCGATTATAGGAGAAATAGGAGAGTCCTTTACCGCTCCTGAAGTTTGTTCATCAAATTGATTGTTATAGGAGAAGTAAGTGGTTGTCAAGCAATACTCTATTAACGGGATGAGGTCTCGGAGGAGACCTTCATGTGAAGTCTTTATTATGGTTAATGTGTCTTTCATTGGGACTTGTAAAAAAAAGATTCTATGTCGAAACTTACAAGTAAGTCTGTGAGACGTATTTTTGGATTTTTTGGATCTTTTGTCCATTGAGTTGATTATGTGTGATTCGGATTTTCCAGTAAAGAATTGTAGTGTTAGTACTAGGAAATAGGAAGTTGTATGTCAAAGAATGTATGGCACTGACAATCGATCTAAGGGGAATGTTTGGTTTGGTGTGTACTTTTGGTAGTCCGTATAATCTTGATGGGAGAGAATTTGTATGTTTTAATGTTGATTTAGTTTTACTAGAAATAATTTCTCCATTAGTATCTTGGTGTTCTACTATTATATTAGTTGGATAGCTTTATCAAGCTTTTTATATGTTTTGTCCGAGACAAAGTTCTTCATCTTTTTCTTTATAGTCTGATGTGTTCATGACTGTTGTTGTGTTGTCTTTGTCGGTTGGAAGCACGATGATGTCTGTGTCACTGTTCAGGTCTTAGAGGGCCAATCGCTCTTGCCGTAATATTTGAAAGAGAGGACTAAATCAACATTAAAACTTAAAACCTTGTGTACCAAAAGTATACAAACCAAATATTCTCCTCAGACCGATTGTCAGCGCCATACACTCTTCGACATATTGTACAACTTATCTCCAATTTATTCCTAGCATAAACACTACAATCCTTTACGGAAAATCCGAATCACACATAATCAACTCAATGGACTTCACAAAAGATCCAAAAAATCCGACTACGTTCCACACATCTATTTGTAAGTTTCGACAAAGAAATCCCTTTTATACAAATATCATAAAAGATACATTAAACTAATAAACTAATAAAGATACATAACAAAGGTTTCACTTGAAGTCCGTTCTGATCTTTTGCTGCTAATAGAGAGAAATGGGCTCATTTATTTCTCCTGTAATTGCCAACATCTTCATGGAGCATTTTGAGAAAGAGGCTCATAGGAAAATACCCAAAATATCAGAAGTTTGATTCCATTATATAGACGACACATTCGTGATGTAGAGACACGGCAGAACCGAGCTCCGAGTAAATTCTTTATTTTCCTGAACAATCAGCATCCAAATATCTATTTCACTATAAACATAGAGGAAAAAGGAAAATTCCCCCTAGATGTTCTTATCTCTAAGAAAGCTGACGATACCTTAGATCATCAAGTGCACAGAAAATCAACATACATAGATAGATACTTACATGCCGAGTGGCATCATCACCTAGCACAAAAACAGTCTGCATTCAATTCACTTGTACATAGCTTTCGCAATCTCTGACAAAGAACATTTACAGACAGAAATCACCAAAACTAGCCTTACAGAAAAACGGACACGACAAAAAAGACATAATCTAAATAATCAATAAATATACAAACAAAACAACGGTCTTTGATACAACCAGACGAAAAGATCCAATTCATTTTCCCATATGTCAAACGAACAACAAATCGAATTGGCAGGATATTAAACAAACACAATATCCGAACTATCTTCAAACCCAAAAAGATAGTACAAATCTTAAGAAATCCTATAGATGAAAGACCTCTATTCAGGAGATTGCTCCGCAGGAGTATATAAAATACCTTGTTCCTTGCGGGGAATATATACTGGAGAAATCGGAAGAATAGTCAATCTATGGATAAACAAAGAACACCAACGTGATGTCAGGCTAAAACACATCACGTAGTCAGAACACAACATCGAAATAGGACATCAAATACTGTTTGACAAAACGATAGCCAACATTACATTATACTTTCCAAGAAAGTATAAGCCATAGAGATACAAAAACCCTAACAATATAAATAAATAAAGATAATGGCAACAACATAATTAAAAATGGAAAATCATTTTCTCGGTTATTGAAGATCAATCGATTTCCCTCATCTCCCCCCCCCTTCTCTCATCCACAATTCTCTTCTTTCCTCCATCCAACAAATAGCGTAATATAAAAGGAATGGCCTGGAAGAACAACTCAGTATCAGGCTGCTCTTCACCCTGATGAAGTAAACTGCAAATTCAAACGTTGGCATTCGAAAAATGGATCTGGATACGGAAAAAACCCGCGAAACGCATAATCTTTATAAGTCTATATGTATCCTATTATAATTATTCAATTTATTAATACCTTTGTACGCTATTTATTGCCAGAATTAGAAAATTTCTAAAAATTAAATTGTATATAGATTACGAATAAAAGCTGGATGTCGAGTGCTAAATTTATATTTAATATTTAAACATAAGAATATATAAAAGATAAGCATTTCAACCTTCATTAGGTCATTCTTAGTGTAACATGTAGGAGTTAAAAATAAAAAAAGTTCTATTCAATGCCAAGTCGGTTAACAATACAATTTAAATTATGTATACAGAGTTACAATATTCCGAACCACTTTTTTTTTCGTTTTTGATATTTCCGTTATTATCCAGTATTGCTTCATCGTGGAAATATTCAAATCGATCATTACAATTTTAAGAAAATTGTTCTGTTCATTTTTTGCGTCTATTACTAATAGACGCAAGATATTCAATCGCAATCTGCTTCACACTATACATTTATATATTTTTATTGAATTATATATTGAGTTGTTCAAAAAATCATTGCGTTTTTTTCATTTGATTTTCAGGTGTATTTATTTAATATACGTAATGAACATTAATCAATATATTGGCCGTTTTGTTCGATGACCTTCTGCCATCTCTCGGACAACTTCATAGTACCACGTTCATAAAACTTCCCATCCTTCTCTGTGAAACTTGTCTAGGTGCTGTTTGAAGTTTTCAGAAGCAAACGTTTTACCATTCAAGGAGTTTTGCAAGGAGCGAAAGAGATGGAAGTCTGATGGTGTAAGGTCTGGGCTATACGGTGGATGTGGTAACACATCCCAACCATGTTGCAACAATTTTTGTCGAGTGATCAAACTTGTGTGTGGTCTCGCATTGTCGTGGTGAAACACCACACCCCCCGATTGATTAGCTCGGGACGTTTCTATGCGATGGCATTACTTAATTTCTGCAGCTGTTCAGTAGACATCGGAATTAATCGTTTTGTTCTTTGGAAGTAGCTCATAGAAGACTGATCCCTTCCAATCCCACTACATTGACAGCATTATCTTCTTTTGATGGATTTCCGCTTTTGCTTACCTTTCCGGTGCTTCATCTTGCCTACTCCACTTCTTTTTTGGTTGACATTGTTGTAAACAATCCATTTTTTGTCGCCCGTAATCATACGCTTCAAGAACGGATCGTTTTCTTCGCGTTTGATGAGTTGATCGCAAACGTTCATGCGATTCGTCAGATGAATTTCTTTCAACTCATGCGGTACCCAAATATCGAACTTCTTTACGAAGCCTAGCGATTTCAAATGGCCATGAACACTTCCAACGGACACTTTTAGAGCAGTAGCAAGTTCCCGAACCGTTGAATGCTTGCACCTTTCATTTCATCAATCTTGTCAATCATGTCGTCAATCTTAGAAGGAGCGATGAGCGTCTTTGACTGAAAAATCACCATCACGGAATCGGGCAAATCAGTTCTGGCACTGGCGTTTTTTGACGACATTTCGTAAACTCGACGCAACTTTTCCCTTGCTTCAGTTGCTTTCTTCCCTTTTTTGAAGTAATAAAACAGAATATGGCGAATATGTTCAAAATTCTCCATGTTCGAACCACAAAACTCGACCGAATCGCGTCAAGTTTTTTTTTGATTTTTAGGTTTAGTGACAACAAAACGCGTGTAAACATTTGATATTCATGTCACGTTCGCATACAAATAAACGTGGACAACACCATCTATTGGAAAAAACGCAATGACTTTTTGAACAACCCAATACATTTTTATATTCTGACTGAATTTATATTTTAACTGAGTTCGTATTTTAACTTTGGACTATGCAACTTTATATTTTAAGATTGATTGGTTTACTATTCCTATATATTTTCGACTTTTCTTTAATACATTTTAATTATGACACAATAGTAACAAGCGTTTACTTTCTACATAAATTTTTCTAATCATTAATGAGAAGGCTATAACACTTCTGATACGAAGAAGACTTCTCAGACTTATCAGCTTAACATACGATAATATAACATACGATGAGAAGAATGTCTGTTATTCGAATGACTATTATCATCTGTATATTTTTTTTCATTATTTGTAAGTTTATTATTTAAATTTTAATTTTATTAAAATTTAGAATTTGAATTTCAATAATTAAATTATGTTCTATACATTACTTTAATTACGAAGCACCATCACGGTCTGAATGTTAAGATGTTGAACTATTATATATATTTATATATTATAAATAAATTAATTTCAGAAATAATAATTGCGTTCCGATAGTTGTTGGACTTTCAATGCAATCAATCAGAATCAATATTCCCCCCAAATTTCTCAAATTTTAAAAACTGTAATAAACTTATTGCGAAAAATATTGCCTCGGCAGGGAGTCGAACCCGGATTTCTTGCATTCCGTGCGAGTGTCCTAAGCTTTCCTTAAACCACCAAGACCTTAGCAATATTTCTTGCAATAATCAATATAGAGAGTTACGCATTGTAGGCGAATATGTATAAATAACATTGGAATAAGTTTATGTTAAATACATTACTTTAAATACAAAGCGCCACTACGATTTGAATGTTAAGATGTTGAACTATTATATATATTCATATAAATGAATTAATTTCAGAACACTCGCCTACAATTTGTTATTGCGAGGAATATTGCTAAGATCTCGATCTAAAGGTTTAGGACGCTCGCACGGAATGCAAGAGATGAGATAATATTTTTCGCAATAAATTTATTATAGTTTTTTAAATTTAGGAAATTTGGGAATATTAATATTTCTGATTGTTATTGTATTTCTGACTATTAATATTTCAGGTTGATTGCGTTGAAAATTCGACAATCATATCGGCACGCAATTATCACATTTGAAATTAATTCATTTATATGAATATATATAATAGTTCAACATCTTAACATTTAGATCATAGTGGCGCTTCGTACTTAAAGTAACAGTATGTATTTAACATAAACGGTCTTGTTTCCAATCTTATATTATATTCTGTCGAACATTGAGAATGATCCGATCCGATTGGGATCGAAATGCTGTTTGTTGTAACTTTATTTCTATTTTTATTTTATTTAATGCGTTATTTTATTTATTTCACTTCGTTTTTCTTTTGGCCCTTATCGATTTAATTTTATTTCTATTACTAATGTTTGTCATTTCCACTTGCCGCGATGGATGGACATCACATTTGTTGTATAAGCTATGACATTCTCATTCGAGCAATCATTGCAATATCCTTGAACAATACTTCAAGTAACAATCAAAATTAAAAGCTAATTTTTCTTCGATTATTTTTTTATTTCAATTTGTTATAATCACAAAATGTTATACTATATGAGATTGAACAAAGACACAGTAAGAATCTTAGAGAATCTAAGAAAGTCTTTTAATTAGTTTTTAATTTTGTCCGAAATGCTAGAAATGAATGATAATGTAAAGAATATTTGTTTTCGAAATTGTGTAATGAAAAGAGCTATCTGAGCCTAACAAGTTTTGTGCTAATTTTATATTATTGTGTACAGGAACTAGGACCGAAAGTTCATTTCGGTCCAGTTACGGTCACGATCAGAGGCTGTATTAAATTTTTTATTTTGGTTCCGATTCCGATCCTTTTACCAGATAACGATTTCAATCTTTTTCGATCTTTTTTGGTCTTTTTCGATTCCGGAAAAATTCGAAATCCAAGCGGTTTCAACTCTTTTATCGACAACTGTGACCGTACTCTGGTGAAAATTTTTCTCATAATTTTTATATGAATTGGAACATTCTTCAGAAATACTCAGAAATATTCGGAAAGTTTACATCTTTTTTCAGAACTTCTCATACAAGTGAATTCTAAAATATTCTGAAATTTCTCATCCCATAATTTTTAAAAAGTATTTTTAAATTTTTTAGATTTTGTAACATTTCTTCAGAAATTATACTTACAAAAATCTTAAAAATTTTACGATATTTCATAATTAACATATATGAAAAATTCTGAGAAAAAATATAGCTTTTCTGAGAAATGTTCTAATTCATATAAAAAATGTGAAAAAGTTATAAAATTATAGAGAAATTCTGAAAAATTATATAGAAATTCTAATTATATGAAAAATTCTGAAAAAAACTTTCAGGGTAACCGTTTAAATTTCAGTTTTTTTCTTGTTACAGTTATGGGTGTATGATTATCTATTGTAGAAAAAGAAAATAAACAAGATATAATAAGCATAAATTGCATAAATATATATAAAAATTCACGTTTATTGAAAGAAACATTTTTAAGGGGACACATGATTGCCGATCTTAAAGGTATTTTTTGTGAATTTTTTTAATGAATAAAAATTTAAGTACATTTCAAAAATAATACAAGCTAGAAAGTGCATACATGTAAAAAAAATTTTTTTTAATGTTTATTTTTTATAAAGTAGTAATAAGATAGCACTGAAGGTTTGCATTAGGCTTGCACCGCGAACACAGTCAAACGGTAATAAATGTATAAGAGTGGTATTGTTGGTCTGTAAACAAAAAGTGGAGTTTTTCTTAATGAGTAGATTTGTAATTCTCGCCTGAACTAGGATAATTAATATTACATGCATATTTTCAAAATGTCGACAGTTTGAAAAAATGATTCGAATTTTGCTCATTTTTTTTTCTTTTTTGATCTTCCAAAAAAATAGAAAAAAATTAACATAGACTATTAATTCTAGTTCAGACGGTAATGATATGTCCTCTGAGTATAATTGTAAAAATAGAAGTCAGACTAACAGTTTTTTTGGAATCATGATCATCATATTAAAAGATACGATTTCGAGAAAAACGCGTTTAAAGTTTTGAAACATTTTAGTACAAGTACCTTTCCGTTAGAAATAAAAGTGAGAAGGGAATGAAAACTCTGCTCCATTTTCATCCATTGGATAGAAACGGTTTAGAATAGTCTCGAAAGATTGAATATAAATAATGGTCAGCGCTGGTTATAACAATTGATTGGCATGCGCAATTTTGAATAATTTTTTTAATCAATCAAGCGGCCCCAAATACTACGTCATTTTATTTTGTATATCTTGAATAATTTTTGTTTCTCCCAAAAAACGTAGAATATTTTTAAGATTATAAATAATTATAAGCTTTCAAAAAAAGCAAAAAAATTGATTTTTTTTACTCCTTAAATGTAAAAATTTGCTTAACAGAAATTTGGAACGGAAGATGAGTAATCATTTCTTTCTTTTCTTTGCTGCTTTTTCTTCTGTGACTTTTTTCTTCTGTGACATCAATGTTAACAATTCGCAGCGTTTTAACTAGTTCTTTCTGTTTACAGCTTGTTGATAATTTTCTATAGAATAACATATTAATCTTACATAAATTATCATAATCAAGGAAGAAAATAAGAAAATAACACTCCGTAGACATCCTGTAATATTGCTTTAAGACTTTGAGTAGTTGCTGTGTGTAACACAATTGACTCGATGATCTATATCAAAGAAGTTAAAAAATTCAAACTAAAATCTGGACTGAAACTGAACCGAAAAACATTTTTGGTCCGAATACCATTTCGATCCATTAGTCTGCAATGTTTCGATTCGGTTATTGGTTTCAGTCCGAAAAAATAACGGTTACAATCCGGTTCGGGTTTCGGTCCAGCCAAATCCCTGCAATATAAACAATATACAAACGTTTAGACCTTTAATACGATCTTCCTTCATGAACTATATATAAAACTTACATGAATATTTCACATATATAAATTTTTTAACATATTCAATATCGCATTTGATCTTAATTACAATAATTTCTGGATTGGCTTTTATTTTGCATCGGATATGTATCCAAAAAGTATCCAATATCTGATATTATCCGGTATCTTTTTACTATTCGATTGGACAGCTAAATATCAATAGTATCCGGGAATATATCTAGTTGAAATTTAATATCATTAAATTATTGATTTTTTTCTTACACAAATGTTCTAGAAATAAATATGCATATTCATGATGTTATAACATCTTATGCAAAATTACAATCCTTTTATGCAAGCCTTCTTTTTTTTTAGAAGACACTAACTCGGAATCCGAGTTATCGCATATCCGGAAAATGTCGGATATCCGACTTGAAGAAATTGTCTTCGCTGATATCCGAATGGGTACTGGATATTCGATGTTACATTCTGTCCTGATATCCAGTATCCGGTAATTTTAGGAACCGATGCATCCCTAGTTTTTATCATGTACTTAGCCTTAGAGTTTCCTTAGAAATAGTAGAATTGTCCTCAGGAAATCATGATTTACTGACCGTATATGTAATGAATTCTATTATCTGTAGTCGTATTTGTACTGTAATAACTTTGTACTGTAATAACTTTTTTATTATATATAGTGTTATTTGTACTGTAACAATTTTTTTTTATTTGTACTGTATGGAAGTAATTATCCGGTAATTATTCTACATCGCTTTGTCTATCTAAACCTAATGTTTGCTTTTTTATATATATTATTTTATATATTATACATCGTTTCTTTTTTTTTTGTATTAAAAGCTAAAGCCAATAGTTCGCAATCGACGAGCTGATGTCCATTGAAAATGTCACTATCACGTATAGCGTTCTCAGACGCGATGTTGGAGAATCGCGTATACTTATCAACCGTATCGACGAGTCGGGTTAATCGCTCGAACGTTACGTCGATACATCCGTCAAACTCAAACATACATCGTAACGTTGTTTCCGTCGTAATGCGTATGGATGAAGAATCAGGACGTACGAGCGTAGCATCATTCAGCGTGCAAACGCTGACGATTAGCGGTTTAATGCTCATAAAATTATCTTTATATTCGTTTCGTAGCATCTTGTAAATATTCCATTGCTGCTCGTAGAGGCCCTTCCATATTTCGAGAGATAGCGACAGTTCGTATCCGTGATGATCTCCCAGGGCGATCTCTACGTAACTCGGTGGACCAACGTTGATTCCAATTTCCAAATACTTGTAGCCCGTAGCCGTCAGATCATAATGTCTGCTCAATAAACGGACCGCGCGATGCTCCATGCTATGTACGTACGTAATGTTAAACAACGTTTCTTTTGTATATAGAACGTTGAAACTTACATGTTTCTGCAGTCCTTCTTCGTTTCATACAATGAGCTGCTGTCTGTAGCGAAGTACATTTTTTTTTTCAACCATTCCTACAAGCGGATATCGCAAGACTGATTGCATCCGCGTAAATTGCGACGTATATGATAAAACTTCTAGAATCAAAGAGGGAGTAATCCTCTCCTCTTTCCAAGAATTGCGAACATGTCGCGAAAACATTTTGTCACGCTTTCTACGTACCTTCTTTTTTTTTTTTCCGGTGTTTATATTTATATTTCGATGCCATAGATGATGATGATGATGATGATGATGAGGAGCACGTTGGCGACTTTGATGCTTTTTCCCCAGGACATTCCAGGACAATATCTCGCTTTTTCTTTCGATGTACTTGGCGGACTTGGCGATAAGGGACGGTACCTCTTTCGCTCCATCGATTTTCGATGTATATATTCTTTTACTCGATCCATGTCTTAACGCTGAAGCTTACGATTGAATGAAAAAAGTCTTATGCACTACCTATATATATATATATATATACATATATATATACATTGCATTTTTCAGAACATATCGCGACGCGTTTTAACAGAAGCGTCGATGTTTTCGAATACATACGTTTATACATACATACATACATATATGTTCATACATACATATATGTTCATACATTTACATTCATATATACGTTTATACATACACATATACATACATACATACATATGAGTACATGTACAAAGGAAGGAAAAAAAAAAGAAATATGTAATAAATACGTGTTAACATTTTTTTTATTTAAAAAATTCTTTTGCAACCACCCGTTATACATTTTCAATACATTTTGTAACGCGCAATTCTTAACATGTTGCCCACATCGCATAGTATTAGCAACATCCAGATTAGTTAAAGATTCCATGTCTTCGTAAACTGCATCCAAGGTCTCGATGTGTATACGTTCTCATCGTCTAAAAGCAAGTTCTACAGCCACGTTCGTTTCTCGTGTCCCTTAACGTATACGATAACATCATGTTCAAATACAGCTGTCGTGATTAGGTGTTTCGCCTCGTTGTA
>Ga0157364_1000698_pt1 | contig 24923 bp, 8 predicted proteins | sample AttsexASBM2_FD_111476 | JGI IMG/M metagenome (GOLD analysis project Ga0157364, IMG submission 111476) | Fungus gardens microbial communities from leaf cutter ant in Ribeirão Preto, State of São Paulo, Brazil - Atta sexdens ASBM2 | ecosystem: Host-associated > Fungi > Mycelium > Unclassified ...
ATTTAAGAAATAAGAGTCCGTAGTTTATATGTATTTGTGTGTGTGTGTGTGTGTGTGTGTGTGTGTGTGTGTGTGTGAGTGTGTGTGTGTGTGTGTGTGTGTGTGTGTGTGTGTATTAATAAGATTTTATTCTTTCATTGAGAACCTTTAAAATATTATTTAATAATTTTGAAGTAATTTTTAGAATAACAACACATATTCATCGGATATTCATAAAACATATATTCTTTTATGTATTAACGGAAAGTTGAAAGTTCCTTCGAACATAAAAGATAGATATAATCTAATTAAATTCTGCGTAAAATTGCGACGCTTGTAAAAAGCATATATATATCTATCTACACGTTCACTATAATCTACTCGTACTAAAAGATCATAACTTTTCATCACTGATTTAAAGCTTCTTATCCCTATTATATCTATAAATTCAAGAATTCTTAATCTATTGACATTTGCACGAGGCTGCTGTTTCTTAAGTAATTATATTGAAACTCTGTTATGCAAGAATAATTACTTTTCTGATATATATATTTTTTTATATAAACTGAAAAAAATAATATTATATTATTATATATATAATTTTATAATTAATTTTTTTTAATTACATCTGAAAATTCTTAAATTCTTATTTTTAATATTATATTTTCTATTTAATATCAAACATTTTAAGTATTAATATCACATTTTTATTGCATTTTTTTTTACAGTAAAAGGAAACTCAATTCTCGGAAATTTCTTTTAACTGCACCTGTTTATGGAAGACAAAAACATCATCGATCATCATCGGGAAGATAATTTAAGAAATAAGAAAAAAAAAATAGTACAACCGTAATTACCCGAAAATATTCATAAGGTCGTTAAGGTCTTGTTAGCAAGAAGCCATAAAGGAACCATAAAATGCCGCGAAGTAAACAGGCCAAATGTATATTTGCGTAAATCCTATTCTAAATTGTAATGATTCGTGTCCTGAACGTATAATATCTTTCTTGGGCGTCGACAATTTCACGTAGCGTAACTAAATTAAACGTAAAAACATAATTTTCTGTGTTAGTAATCCAACGAAACGAATAAAATTGAAAATAAATGATTATCGTCGTAAACCGGTTTAAGATCTCCTTCAGGGTCTACAAAGCGTATCATAAATTCACATTTTCATGGAATTCTTTTACATTAAAAATACAATGTATTGAATAATACTTTCTCACTCACAATTGTAAGAATCAGTCCAGTTCATCTAATTGTAGTCGCGCTAATTAAAGCATGTGTGATTTTTCACGTTCATCGAGATGAAAACAAATGCTAGATGTACAGTAAAAAAGTCAGTATAGCGTAATCATGTTCATAAATCGCGCAATATGTTTCGTAATGATGAATCTGTTCAACATTTTATACGTAATCTTTTCTACAATCTTAATCTCTCTATCTCTCTCTTTCTCTTTCTATGTCTCCTTCTTAAATTAAAATTTACATCAATTAATTTAAATTATAATTTACATCAAAATTTTATTAATTTATATTCTGATTGTTTAATATCTTCAATTTTATATTACATTTTATATATGTTATATATATATATATATATATATATATATATGTGTGTATATACATATACATATATTCATACATATACATATATATATATATATACATATTATATATACATATATTCGATTATATGCATTAATCATTTGCGTTAGAACATGTGAATTTGCCAATTTCGAGATGATGCTATAGCGTGTTGTTGTAAATCATACAATTTATTTTGCAATAAAAATTCAGAAATCGTGGCTGAATCATATATAGATGTTTAATAACTCACATTCGTTTACTTGTTCCATTTTCTTTCAGTCATTTCTGTTTGTAGCGAATTAATTTTACCGCGCGAAAACATTATTAGATTGAATGAAAACATTATTAGATTGATTTACTAAAACCGGATATCAATCCTTCATGGTTCTCCTTAACTGGTTAATTAGCGGTGAGATGTGCATCAATGAAATACTCGCTTCAAACGATGAACAAATAAAATGAGATTGCTCTAAATGCATATGCTAATCATTTTAAAACTAAAATTATATTTTATGGCTCGTATTTAGAACACGCTTATAACGATGTTATTTAATATATAGTTTACGTTTCATTTACTACAGAATTTTAAAAGTAAAAAGCGCATTTATCGATAAAAGCGTGTTTTGAAAAAAATATGGAACAATAACTTTTTCTTTGAACGATGCAACATTTTTATTTAATAGAAAGAAAAATTTTATCTTATATTTTTTAATGCAAAAGGAAATTAATTATACTTTTAAAACTATTATATGTAAAATATTATTACATGTATAAATATTTTAATAAAAAATATAATACAATTTAAGATATAGTAGATAAGAGAAAGGAAATATGTAAGATATCTTTTTCTTTTATTTTATTTCCTCTAACATTTAATAAAAAGTATAATATTATAAAGGTATATTTTTAATTTTAATTTTAATTAATACGTTTTTTATCAATAATACTTCTGATTAGTTTCAAAAATATGGTTAAAGTTACGAATGAAAATACGTATAACTTTAAGTCTAAGTATAAAAATTTTTTAATATTTTGACTCTGCTATTTTATTTACGTTTTTTTAAAGGAATAGTGATGTCGCGCTTATAGTTATTTTTTTCTTTTCGCGCCACGCGACGCACGAAAGAGCGCAAGAAAAAGTGGGAATTTTGCGTGAAGTAAACAGGTACTGGGTCAAACGGTAATAAATCGAGATGCCGGGACTTGGAAATCTCCACGAATGGCAGTACCGGAAAGATGCATTGCGCGGACGATCCGGTATCTTCCAAGAACCGCAAAAGGGTTGTCTAGTACTGTGTAGAAATGCGCCGTACATCTCTACGGCAACAAAGATCTGGATATCTGCCAACATTAAAGTCAAGGTTGCCATATTTGTTGCGACAAGAGAGCAAACCTTTTGCGGACATCATTTTCTTCCTTTTCTTTGTATTTTTCTTTCTCCAATGAGACGCGGGAAGAGCGATTGCCTTTCTAACGCATCGCAATGCTAGTTTTAATTTCTGCCTTCAATCGGTATTATTCATGTTTCTTTTTTTTAAATTCAACCGCAAAATATTGGAAATGATGTAGAAATTGAGCGAGATACGTTATGTTATGCATTTAAATATCCTTCTAAAAAAGCCAAATAAGAATTTGTGGAATAAAATGAAATGTCAATAAAACGAGGATGGACTAAGTTCGTTTAACAAATTTCCATTTGTAAGGAAGTATGGGAAATTTTTCTTTTCGGCATTCCGTTTGCTAGAGTTTAGAAAGCGCAATTCATAGCACGAATCGCGGCAGCGACGCATAATTGACAATTTTCACGTCGCTGACGCGACATTACTTTGTAATTACGTTGGCGTGTGCATCGAGATTTATTTCCTAGGTTTTCCTTCCGCAACAAGATTCTACTCACGTAAAACTACACTTAAGAATTTTATGTGATAAAAACAACGGAACGTAAAGTAAAATAAATACGAAGAAGATTAAGTATAAAAAGACAAAATGACTAATAATCGCGCGATGATAACGGAATCCAGTGAACGTTAAAAACAAATAAGGAAGTTTGAAGGAACAAGATTTCAAAACAATTCGGATATAAGTAAAAGATCTTATTTGTTATAATTCTAGATATGAATTATAATAGATATGTAAACATAAGGCAGCGTAAAATGAAGTAAAATGAAGTAAATGAAGTAAACTTCGCGCAAGAGAAGTTAGATGTAAAAAAGGTATAACGACCAATAATTGTGTAATGAAAACGCAATCAAGTGGAAATTAAAAGTAATTTTAAAAGAATTTATATAAATAACAAACGATCACGGTTTTTCAATGTATTATAATTGAATTCTCGTTTAACCGAATGAGCTCAACGTATAATAAAGTAAATTTAAACGCACGAGAAATTGAGTATAAAACGACTACAAAAACTAATAATTGCGCTATAATAATAGAATCAAGTGGCATTAGAAAGAGCAAAGTTCCGAAATAACCCAGATAAATAAAAAAAACGAAGTTAGTTTTTCCAGTTTCCAATTTATTATAATCTTCGTTAACTAAAATGAGAAAAGTTTTTATTTTCTGTCAACTCAGCACAGGATAATTTTTTAAAAAAATAATCAATTTATTTTTCGTTGACTCAATACAGGACAGCTCTTTAAGAAATAATCGCCTCGAAGGATGTACACACCGAGAAGTATTAGGAATACATGTTTTCTGTTGCACATTAATATCGCCAAGTTTACTATCGCACCTGTCTCGTTAATTTTGCGCTCATGTTCCAATCTAGTGGCGCAATAGTTTAACGATCGCGCAACTCAGTGAGTTCGCAAGAGCGCGACGCGCATCATAACGTGTCGGCGCGGTTTCAAGAAACCTCGAGTGCGAAGTTGCGATATCGCATTATCTTTATTTCCGTGTGACATAATTCGGCGGCATTAAACGCTCGTCAGAGGTGCGCACACAATTGGTTTATATCGCGACGATATATGGTTTACTTACGCACGCGCTCGAATACAAGCCAGCATGGGCGAACAAGAAACATCCGACGCGAAATACATTTGCATTCAAGTGCGAGATTAATAACTTCGTGTCTGTTATCCAGTAACCAACTCGCTAATTAAACGGCAACGCGAGTCGAGTATTTTCATTTATTGTGCGTTTCTTATTATGGACGAAGATACGAGTTACAGTAATATAGGAGCTTCTCTCAAATGAATACACTTTGAGAAATGTCATATTATGAAACTTTCTATAAGTCGCGTATATAAATCCAAGACGACTAATTATCTTTTACAATTAACCTTTTGTTATTTTAAGGTAAATAGTTATTTCAAGAATATTAATTATGACGATATCAAGAAATTCTATTTTGATTATTGGTAATTATGTTAATATTATCTACCAAATAAATATTCGAAAAGAAGAGAGTGAAATTCGATAAATAAATTGTAAAACCTTAGATCTTATTTAATTTTTCAAATTAATTTAATTAATCAATCCAATTTAAATGTACGTTATAAAGAAAAAAATAAAAAAAAACAGACAGTTAACTTTTTTCTGATCTCTCAATCGATTAAAAAAAAAAATTTAATTTCGTCATTTCTACAATGATCAATTTAATTATAAATTATAATAAATTACTATTAGGTAATTAGGATACTACCAATTAATTATAATAGACATTTTATTGCAGTCATTTTATTTTATACCGACCTGAAGATAAGAGCTGGCTGCTGACAGAACTAAACGATGCGCGAGGAATCGCTGACCTCCTGGACAGCACAGGGCCACATCAGCAAATCTCTGCGACAACATGGCCTCCTTCAGAATGTCACCGACGTCCGGTGCCCTCCCAGAAACGCGGATCACTTCTCCCATCATGCTCCACTTGTTTATGATCAATGATTGTCCGAGACACTCGCGGAAATAAGCACTCCGTGTGGAAAGTCCTTGGCTATTTCATCTGTATACTTGACTTTACGGCACTTGGAAAAGCAATATCTTTGCAAAACTTCGAAAGTTTTTAACAATTGCTCTTCAGTCGAATTGTTGTCCATTCCATCGTCAGCTTTCACATAAAGCCATCTTAGAGAAATTCGCTTCGAAATTTTCGAATATCCTTTTTCTCTCAGTCTTTACTAAAATTTATACTAATTCGAACGAAAATTCCTTATTAATAATATTAATAAAATTAATAAAATTAATATAATAAATTAATAAAATTCCTTTTTTTTTCAGCAAGTTCAATCGTTTATTGCTATTTTTATCACTCAAAATATTCAACGATCAATAATCATAATTTTGATGATTACAACGGAATCTTATTTTAAGAGTCTTTACGAGTCGCGTGTGAGTTCTTGTTAACACGTGATTGATCAATTCATTTATAAATGACATTTGTTGATTCTGTTATTGACGTAGACTTATGGCTATATAATTATTGGCATTTATCAGCGATAACGGTGTGAGCATTCGCTGTCAAGTCATCATTGTAAGATTTATGAATGGCTGCAATTCTTTTTATTCGTTTTTTTCAACTCGCTTTTTGAACTCGCTTTTTATTCACCATTAAGATTAATTCGTCAATCTGATTAAGTCAATCAATATAGTCTCAGTAAACTTCACAGATCTTAATCTTATGTCCATTAATTAATCTGCTTTCTAATCAACCCTTATCATCAAAATCAGATGAGCCTTCCTGGATTTAAATGTTCAAAATGCGCTGGCGCAATTCTCTTTTTTTCACATTAATATAAAATTCTATTTTATTATGTCCTAAAGTAAAGGACAAATTTTTGAAACATTTTATTTAAAAAGTAATTTAACAATTGGATTAATTTACATCTTTTTCATATTTTTATTATATTTTTTATACATTTACAAATTTATATAAAACACACGTTATAACAAATATCTTTAAAAATCATTTGTCCCTTCGTCTGCAGAGAAAGCTCGGAAAATCCAAAGTGCGGAAGCGAGTGTCTACTTTCGATAAATAAATTACACTATTATCTCTACGACATTGTTCGCATTTCACATAGTGAATCAACCCGATCAACACACATTCGTTCTTTTATCCTACGTTGATACATCTTTAATAAGCTATTTTCATTGATTTTCATTGACCAACATGCGCATACGCGAGCACTTAGATATCTTCTTCGTCCAATCGTTCTCTATACGATCTTATAAACTCCGACTTGAGATTTCCTTCCTGCAATCAGTTCTTTAATCGAATACTTATCGCAGCTCCGAGTCGCTCGATATTACGCGATACTCTGATAATTTCACCAGAATGCAGTCGGACGAATCGATTTCACGACAAATTCATACTGCCGCTCGGGTATGCTTTGCACACGTCGGTATACAAATTACCGGGATCATCCTGGTTCGCTTAATGAACGTCGACCTTCTCTTCTAAATTACTGCTCCTCAACCATAGCCGCAATTAGATCTTGAAATTACTCGAAAGCGCACTTTCTGCACGCTATGGATCTATCTTCGAATTCTCAATCAATCTTCTGTCGGTCTGCGTTGCAACGTATGAATTATCCCAATCGACGAAAGAATCTTTGCTTGACTTTGCTTGATTACTTCATCATATTAATGCGTCACATTGTCTTTTATAAAATGTTTCATGATACACAAATGTTTCGATTGCGCAATATTTTTGAGGATCAGGAAATTTAATAAATATATTGCAAATGCTTTTAATTTATTAAATCAATTGTAAACAAGTGTTAGATTGATAATATCACCGAAGTGTCCTTTTTATCTAAATCAGCGAAAATACGTAATTATATCAAATCAGCTGATTTATCAAAGTGTCAAATCAGTCTGATTTAATAATTAATTTCCTGATTAAAGTTCAATTCACAACAATTTGTTTATTAGACTAAAAGAATCCTATTGAATTATTCTCGTCTAATTAGATCTAAGTGTCAAACTAAGTATTGCATTTATAGAAACAGATATGATGGATGCTTCATCGATCTACGAAGGAAAATTTGAGAGATCGTCAGCGATTCCCGGGTCGCATCGCGAGTACTCGCGGATTCGCTCGACATCTCAATCGCCGCGGTCTCGAATTCGCGGATCTCAAATTTCCGGGATCGTCGTCGTGTGTTCTCTGGCTAATCGCGCTCGCTCGCAGCACTCACGCGAGGAGAACCCGTCGCTGAACGACTCAGCAGGGCGACTGCCACCTGAAACGCTCAGGTGAGCAGAGACCACCTCTGCCACCGCGAGAATGGTCTCTTCGACGAGAGACGGAGAGAGCACTCGCAGGGAACTCCTCCCATGTCTCGCTGCTCTATCCCCCCCTCGAACAAAGTGCATCTACGTGCACTTATCTTGTATGCATATGCACATCCTGTATTTTGTGGTACATCACTTTACAATTAATTTCCAATCAAATGAGAAAAGCGATAATGGAATTTAGCCAATACGATTTTTAAATTTTTAAATTTTTCCGAAGAACACGGAATCACTTTGATTTCAATCGCATTTTCGATAATAAAGATATTCGATAAGAATAATGCAGTTGATCATGAGCAATGAAAAAATAATGGATTAAAGTAAAGATACGAAGTTATCTTTCGAGGCGAAGGTAATTTAATACTAATGATATTAATAACAGAAAATGCATTAGAGATGAATTAGAAATAGCTGGCCTGGAATTGTAGATTGTGTAGACAATTAGGATTCATCTCATTCGGCTTCACACCGATCGCCTTTTTTCTAGAAACCGTAGACAAATGAAATGCAGAGATCTCAGTTTGCTTGACGTTGAAATAAATTGTAACTTAAATATGGAAATATGTCTGTAATATACTTGGCATTCTAATTCCTGTATAGGACGATTCATACACATTTTATCAATTTATAATATTAGAAACAGAAATATACAAAAATCACTGTGCGAACATAACCATTTTATTAATTTTTTCAGTTTTTTAATTAAGATATTCCGTCAGACATTCAATTTATTTTACTCACATTTACATATTTTATATTATTAATTTCAAATAGATATGAAATTGGTGCTTTTTAATGTCAAAATAAATTTCAACAATTAAGATATCGATCTTCTTACTAATTTCATAGAAAAGTTGAGTAGAAGATAAAGAGAGAAGAGAAGACATGTATAGTGTCTCTTTGAAAAAACATTAATTTCTATAGTGAAAATACTATCTTTAACGTTTGAAACTATATGTACACGTTATAGTCCTATTACTTGTAGAAAGGTGAGCGTAGATAGAACTGAGAATATCAAAAGCAATGCGCGAGAGAACGCGCGACCGCTTCGCAAGAGAATTCGTGTGCTAATGTCAGCTGTCAGTGAGTTAAGCGAATAATCGTTAGCGCGTTATGTTTATAAGCATCGAGTCGGCAATATCAGTAAGAGAACATCGAAATCGAAGGAACGAATGGGATTTTCTGCGAAATCGCTCACCGACAGCCCGTTTATCAAGCATAATTGACTAATAATAGCAATTGTATATGTACGTGTAAGAGATAAAATGCATATTTTTTCCCTCAACTGTATATGTATGTATATGTATATATACATTGAGAAAAAATATATATTCCAAATTTTAATAAATATTTATTTGAATAGTACCAACTAAATATTTATTAAATATAAAAATATGTTTATTTGGTACATACAAAAAAAAACATTAATTTGATTTAACAATCATTTCTTTTTATTAAGTAAATATTAAATATTTATTTATTGTAAGCAGATATGTTTAGTTGGCGGTATTCAAATAAATGTTTATTTAAATTTAGGTTATTTTTTTCTCAATGTATGTATGTATGTATACATATTTACACACACACGCACGCACACACACACATACAAATTTTGAAAAAGTCAAAAGCTAAAAGAATCAAATACCATAATAAATCTATAAATTTCAAAAAGAAAGGATTAAGGTTAAATTGAGGTCTTTTGAGATGAGAGATTTAGAATAGAATACAAATACGAAATGTTTATTTCGATGTAGATTTTCATCTTTATCATCTTTATAAACTGTTATATATTTCATTAGAACTTTCGTGCCAAGAAAATATTCTTTAAAAAATTGCACACGCTAACTCACGTGAGTAATAATATTTTTGTAATCTTTAATGGAGCTGAGAGAACTAATCATTACACACATTTTTTATTGACTTGCCGGAACATGGCAATTACGTTTCGTTGTGTCTCTCTAGAAGATAACACAGTTTACACACACACACACACACACACACACACACACATATATATATATACGTATGATGTATTTATAATTAATCTATCATTAATGGATCAAAACTGTCCGACAATTTTAAATTTGACCTACTAATGTATCATCATTTACGTTCAAAGGTCTTCAATTAAAGAAATGTAATCAATTCTATTCTATGATTTCAAATATTTTAATATAAAATGTGCTTAAAGAAAAAAAATTTTAAATTATTTGTATATAACTTATTAAAATAATTATTTAATTCTATATTACATTACATTACACGAGAGACTTAAAAATTTACTAACTTTTATTTAAAATTTTTTTCTGATTATTTTACACACACATCACTGATTTGATTACATTTATAATTATTATTACTCTAATTTTTATTGTTTAGAATTTTTTAAGATCTAGCGAAAGTCAAATAATCCATTGAAAAATCGAAATTAATAATCTCTATCAAAGAGTTAACAATTGATATTATCTTTTTACATTTAATATATATATGTTATATATTTGCGAAAGTTTGGTAATTGCAGCACACAATGATATTTTATCACGTAAAAATGATTCTGCAATAGGAAAATTCTGCAAGAGAGCGTGATAATGGCGCATACTTGGATTCTTATCTGCCTAGAGAGAATGTAAATCGGTATCGAATTAGGGAGTGTCTAAGGTAGAAATGACATATCGTTGGATATCATTAGCTCGGTTTCCTTGATGCTAAAATTACGACGCTCATACAAATGCGATGATAACGGTCTTTGTGTAATTGTATACTTAAATTCGTACACGATATCCTAAGTACTTTAAAAACACACACACATGTCGAATTGTAATATCTTTTCTTTTATGGCAGCGAGATTTTTTTACACCGGCAATTACATGCCTCATTGCCTAGAATAAATATCATTTTTAGAACTTTATCTGACTGATGAATTCCAACAAGGATTACTCCCGATAAAATTTTAAAAATAAACTTTTGAATGCACTCATTGAATTAACAATGTGATTAATAATAATACTATTTAACAAAAATAATTTTTTTTTCGTAATTATTTGTGTCCTGAATATGATTTATCAAATTATTTTATTACGTTTATTATTTTATTAATTGTAAGAGATTTCAGGTAATGTTGCAAAAAAGAACTATGATGTATTTTAACTTAATGATGTACTATAATTATACGATATGTGACGTATTGGAAAAGTTATTGCAATTAAAATTAAAACTTTCAAGTCTCAAAATCAATTTGTTGTGTTGAGATTAAAAAGATATTTGTTAACAAGAATTACTGCATTAAAATTGCGATTTGTATAAGTTATATAAGGATCTATCAAATATTTTTCAATTATATTATTTAAATTTAAAAATTTTTCAGATCAAAATCTAAATCTGTATCAAAACTAATAAATTCAATTTAAATTATATTAAAAATCCTTGTACATGAATTATTCAAAAAATTTAGTATCGTTTTTAAAGGAATGATAATGAACAGTTAACTAAAACTGTTGAAAAATACTAAATATAAATGATGACCTTTCTATCTTCAAACCATGATGTTTCTAACAGATAAGATTTTATTCGCAAATTGTTAATTGACTTCATAAACCACTTCGAAGATACAAGTTATTAAGCTATAATGAACATTAACAAAAAAGTTCGTTCGATGCGGTGTCTATCATTTCTAATTCCGTTACGGTGCGATTATAGAGAGAATGGCGCTACTTCCGGCCATATTATCTTAAGATTGACAATGAGTAAGGGAAATCGATCTCTCCCTCTCGTGAAATTGATGAACCTGACCTACGAACACGTGTGACGGATGATGATGGAGAATAAGCTGAAACTGCTGCCGCTACTTCGAAGTCATTCTAAGAGCGATACATTATAACGGCACAAGTGTGAAGGTTGAAACGAGTTCTTTAGAAGTATCGAACGTCGAACTAGTGTGATGCCGTTTATTTAATACACGAAAGATAGATTTCAAAAAAGAAAATACATCATATCGTATATTCGTAAATAACATGCATAATCTTCAGAGATTACTAGTTAGATGAAAATCTAACTAAATTTCTCTCGTTAGATTTTTATTATTTGCACAGAAATTTAAGATGCAATATGTGACTGATTAATATCGAATAATATGTAATTATCGTATAATGTTTTATTAAATAAATTAAATTAAATTAAATGTACAATTGCAATAAAAAATTACGTTAACAAAATTGTACAATTTTCAGACTTTTATTTTAATCCTTTTAGCATTTGAGGAGCCAACTTTCAAAATGTGTTTTGTCCAAATTTGTAATTTTTAGAAAACGAAAAAGAAAGAAATTCCGCACATAAAAAAAAAATTTCTTTACAGAAAATAAAAATATGCCAATCAGTAGAATGTGAAATATTAAACAAAATTGATAAATAATTGCTAAAAATGTTAAACAAATGCATTTTGTTTGTCTCTAGTTAAAAAATGCACTTCGAAATGTTTTTTCAGCCTATAAATTAAGGTTAAAAAAATTTTCTGAATATCTCAAAGTAGCTCATAATATGAGCTATGTTTTTCAACACAGAATACTACGACATCTCTAATTAAAAAAAGGAAATTTTGGACAAAATGCATTTTGGAAAAATCTGCTCTTCATTTAATGGAACATGTAAAGGATAATAGGTAAAAAATAGTTAAAATCAAATAGCTATGTAAATAGACAAAATTAAATAAATTACATTTTGAAGAAGAAATCTGTCAATTTTACCAACACATAATACAAAAAAAAGAAAATTAAAGAGAAAAATTAATAATAAAATTATTTAAAATTATTAATTAATAATAAAAAGTATAAATTTTGAAAGGAACAAATTTTGAACACATTAATATTACCAAGATAATCAAATAATTATTTATTTTCTTGATAAATGTTTGTTTCAAATCTTTATCTAAATCTTAATATTATGTCAACTTTTTGAATAAAAATTTGTTGTCCAGACAGCTTTACAGCTTTTACAGCTCGTAATAGGTAGATTAAAATTGTTCTTTTCCTGATATCATGTCTGCTTAAAAAAATAATATTTGAAAATTTGCTATCAAATTCGATGATTTGAATTTCGCTCGGAGTAAAATGCGGAAGAAGTAATGATCCGGAGTGAAAGCGATAGCAAGATGCGTTACCGTTCACGCCTTATCAGGGTCGTGATAATTACACCAACGACTTGTCGAAAGATTCCGTTGGACGAAAAAATACCTCTCTAATGAAATAAGTCTACAGTTACAGAATTTAACATAAAAATTTCGACTGTGATTTCTCTTGACCGTATCTCCGTATTAATTTATTTCAATAATTGCATTAATATTTTAAAGAGATAATTGAAAAATTTTTTCATTTAACAGATTTTTCTTTTTCATCCCAGATTTTTCTTTATAAAATAATTTTAAGGAAATTGATTAAAAACTTAATTTAAAAAATAACACACAGTTATAATATCAAAAATACATATTCTACATTTTATGTTTCATATTCTCGTTTATCCTCGAAAGATTATCTTTAGATTACATCTTTTACGTTTTATACATAATATTTTAAACTTTTTTTCTTAATTCATAAGATTTTAGATAATTTATTCATCTTATAATTTTCTTGTATTTTCTCTTAAGATAAATCTTTCCATCAAATATGTACGTACTACAGAAAGGGACGTCCGAATATATTATACACATAGCGTTACTAACTACACCGTAATTATATCTGCTGAAAAAGATTCTCAGGAAACGCTTAACGGTGGAAATTCCGTGATAAATCTACGATGTGCAAATAACGGAGCTACAGATGATCGCAAGAATCCGACCCGAATTCGAGCGATCCTTCCGTGTTGAGCTCGCTTGCGGCAGAAGAAACACTTCGGCTCACCGTGTTGTTTGTTGGCATTCGAATAAAAATCTCATCGATCATCACCAGTGAAATACGTGGCACGGTAAACAGACACTTGCAGTATGCGCGTGCCGGCCGCGTGTACAGCAACGCTCGTTCGTTCGGAACGGAGCACGTGGTCCCGTCATCGCTAAATCCATTAGCGTGCAGAGAGAACGTTTTCCAGGTTGATTATCGGGCAAATATTGTTCCGCGCTCGGTTACCGTTTTACCTACACGCCGACCCAGCTTGCTGACACTGTTTCGTACATCACATACTATCATATCTGCTGTCAGGGGTTCCCATCAAAGAAATATCTATCATAAAGAATAGCTTAATCCTCGTGAACATAATCTTCCGTATACGTAACACAATAGAAATATTATTTAAAAAAGAGAATGGCTAAAAAGAACAATACATGATGTAATGTTATAAAAAAATTATAATTACCTTTATTCTCAATCAAATGAACTAAATGTTTCAATTCATACTTTACTCAATTTTTTAAATTGTGTAATATGAAATTATAAGTCATAACTTTTATCGATAAAATATAATTTATATCAATCTATTGCTTCAACAATAAAGATATCCGACCAAAATAATAAGATATGAAATTAAAAGTAAAATATTATTGTTTAATTTTTTTTCTGCTTTGTACATGATGGTATTCTTAAATCTGGATATAATTATTTAAAAAATATTTATATACCCTGCAATCTCTCTCTTTTTAAAATTGTTTATATTATATGTATATATTATATGTATATCTCTACACAAAATCATGATATATTAAAGTTTCAATTCTAGATTCTAGACTAAAAAATAATAAGTGATAGCATAAACTTTGACTTAATTTTAAGAAGTGAGATGTAATTTGAAATATTTACTAATGTCTTGATTAGTCCTCGGTATTTACTTAATCGGAAATTTCCTTATTAATATTCACGAGTCTAGCGTATGTTAAATTAATGTATTGTCTTTGCTTAAAGTTAATACATTAACATAATTGAATTTTTTTTATTTTAAAGTTTAAAATTCAAAAAATTTAAGATTATTTAATTTAAAATTATGAAAGGATGTAAAAAAACATTTGTTATAAACAATTTTTCAACATAGTATAGTTGAAGAAAATATTGGTCTACTGGACCTGCAAATATCGATAAGAAATAAAAATAACTTAAAAATAATGTTTTTAATGATATTCTGAAGATAAGATAACGTAAGCCTTTGAGAAGAATTCTACAAAAAATATCAATTCTTTACATTCAAATAACGACGCACATCAGAAATAGAGATACGCTTGGCGCAAAGCACGTGCCATTCTTATCTGTCCTTGTATTCACTCTACTGGTTTATTATTACTCTCACTTGTGCAGTTTGGGAGCTGCTGCTTTAAATGCAACTAGACGACGCAATTTCAAATGTTCGTCATTTAGCGCTTCTCTCTTTGCACGAGGTTGTAACTTAAAAATTTTCGTAGCTGGATGAGATATCGAGTTCCTCTCGACTGAGATCTCGTTGTGTACACTCACAGATATACGATTTCTTCAGATAGAATTGTTCTCACCTTTCCAACTATTTCTCTAATTTGATCGCGTACTTTCGCAAAAATATTTAACAGCAAAGAGATTAATCTGTACATGTACCAACGAATCTTTTGATAAATAAAATATTCGCGCGTTCACTTCTCTCACATTCTTCTAGAGATATCATACGAAATTTATTTTGTTATATAAATAAATGATTATTTCATGAAATTGGTATCCTCTCTCCAAAGATAATCCCGAGAAATCGAATTAATAATTTAACACTTTCATACAAACTTATATTTTACGATTAGAGAAAGACACGAATTTAAACATACATAAAATATGTTAAAAGAGAAAAAAAATATATTTAGACTTATGTGGATCAAAGTAAAACACAGAGTTATTTTTAAAAAATTTAAATTATCGTCACGTTACGAAGATTTTATCCGAGCTGCCTGAATAACAACTTATTCCGAGGGATGATGAGGAAGGCAGACCGAACGGTGCCTTGTTTGCACTTGATAAACGAGCGACGTTTTCTTCCGCGGTGTATTGGCAATGTTTGCTCGTCGTTTAATGCTGACGACAACCTGACTTTAAATATTTAGCATGTACAAGATGAACAACAAGACTGTCTGCTTGCCATGTCCGAGCTTTCGTCCCTCTCTCCTTCTTTCTTCATAAAATTCGTGGCGACGTAAGTTCTTCGCCAATATAAAAAAATGGACGCCAAGTAGATCAGCATACATTCTAAATTTGGATCGATTTGATCTATATTCATATGCGTATTTACTTTATTATATTTATTTTGTAGTTACTTAATTTGATTATTTTAAGTTTACTTCTATAAAATTTTATTATATATATTTTTGTTATTTTAATATCTAATAAAGTGACATAAATATATAGATAATGTAATGTACCTCTCATTTTACGCATCATGTTTTATAATACGTACATAACTCATAATTACGTTATGTTACAAAAAAAATGACATATACAGAAAAACTGTTCTCCATATCATATCTCGTTAGCTTCCGCTCGCCTTTCGAAGCGGAATTGCAATTCTCAAAGCGTGCAGCAATTCTCTTCGTTTCCTCTCTCGCAAGAAGACCGACGAGTGATAGAAAGGGAGTGACCGATCAGCTTCGTCGTTCTAATCATTTTCCAATCAATAGATCAAGCTTTAATTGCTTCTCCAGGAGACCGTTATGGTATTCTAGCAGCGCGAAAAGAGATAGGGGAGCGATCTCTCCAGGAAGGAAAGTCATATTGTGCCGCGAGATTCGTATCAAGATTTCCCTTCCACCCCGATCATGACTCGACCAATCACCGGTGTATCGCGCAAATTGTCTGTAATCTTACTAGCGCGCGTTTTTCTGGAAATAACACGCCGAGAGTATCACACATCCGTTGAGCTCTTGGTCGCACCTTCATTCCGCATTATCCCGCACGGTTTTTCTTCGCAATGGTCCATCTTTTAAAGAAATAAGTCGCCGTGACCGATAATTGCTGCTCGATGCAAGCATTAAATATAATCAGGATTTAATCATATACTAAAGGAATATGAGAGAAGCACAAATGATTGAACTTGTTCTAATTGTATACAAGTAAATGATGATGCATTCGAAACAAGTTTGTATCTGATCCATATTACTTTTTTGCAATATAAATTACATTGCTCTACAAATGTGTACAAATATATATATATATATATACATATATATATATATACAGGGTGTTTCTGAAATAACGCCCACTAATCATACAGTGCTATTCCTAATAAAAAATTAAGTTGAAAAGTCTTCTATCATTTTCGCAACAGTTAACGAGATATTAATTTCCAAATATTGCCAGATAAACGGATAAAATCGATGTATAAGACAATTTTAAAATATCTTTTCGTGTTCTTTGTGAAATATTTTTGAAAATTTTTCTTAAAAAACTCTTAAAGATATCTTAAAGCTGTCTTATACATACAATTTTATATATATTGCTCATTGGGTAACTAAAAAAAAATTTTGCGAAAATTGCAAAATGGTAGAGGACTTTTCGTCTCAATTTTTTATTAGGAATAGCATTACATGATTAGTGAGTGTTATTTCAGTTACACCCTGTATATCCTTATTACATTAAGCTTATTTTATTACCTGTTTTATGTAACGCAAAACAGCAAAAATAATGAATGGATAATTAGTAAATACAAAAAGAGAAAGATTTAATCAGTCATTAATTGTACACTCCGATGCGGATGTGATTAATGCATTTAGAATTAATTATAAAAATCAGTTCTTTTGATTGCAGTCATTCGTGAAACAAGATTAGTTAAAGATGCTCAGATTAATATCAGTAATATTAATAAATTAAATTGCTTGTCGATTTAATTTGTGATATTATGTACTCCAGCTTCGTTCTAAGAGTGTATTCCGTTTCACGCATGATGTGCATAATACATCATTTATTCTTGTTTAACATTCGGCGAATAACAAGGATAAATGATGCATCATGCACATCATGCATGAAACGAAATGCACCCAAAGACTGTGTTTCAAGACCGACAAATAATCGTCGCGGAATTTACTTGAACTGAAAATTGTAAAATTTCATATAAAAATATTCCCAGGTAGCAAGTTGACGTAATTTGTTGTCATTTTGACGTGAAAATGACATTAAAGATGTCATTTTTACATCAAAAGGATTATTAAGCATAATAATAAGAGTTGTCGTGATCGAATGTGGTCCTTTTAACTCACTTGAGTTGAACATTTCTCGATCCATTTTCACTTAAGGTAAAGATAATATGAATATTTCTAAATATTAGTATTTATCTTGAATAGTTTGTTAGAATAATATTTAAATTCTTTCTCTAAAAGTAACATTCTTTGCGTTCCAATTCACATTCGAATAATTGTAGTTATAACTTCGACAATGTTGATCGACTATAATAAATAATCGCCGTAAGATATCGCAATATCTCCAAACTTTCATGAGGTATAAACGACGCTGTGCCCGAAAGCAATCGAGAGTTTTACAAATATAATATCGAGTTTCGCGGTCGTGTCGGGTCGCGATTTTCGATACCCAGCCATCCCACGGTGTAGTTAAAGGGAAGAGCCGGGACTCGTTCAAGGCGAGCCACATGCCACTGCAATTAACGTCCCGATATTTCATCTGGAAAACAAGGCGAAATAGCCAATATTATTGCATCATGAGTTTGACGTGGCAGCTGTAAGAATACATTAAATCTCAGAAAGTGGTGCAAGCGAGTGCGAGCGCGCGAATTGCTCTCTTAAATAACGGTGCGACCGTCAACGACGCCACATTGTACAAATTCCGCAAAATTGTGACGATAAATAATAAGAATATTACTTGTCACGCAATAACGGCATTTAAATTATTTTCCATCGTCAAATTAATAGATAATACCTATCATCGAAACACCGCTATGCGTCTGCCAGCACATCTTGCTCTATATTTATTGTTGCGCAAGATTGTATTAATTTCCTCGTTTTTTCTTTCTAGAAAAACTCATAATATACATCACACAATGCTCTCGACATATTAAATACAGTGAGAGTAAAAAGTATTCGTACAAGGAAATTTTTGATAAGAAAAGTCTTATTTGTAGAAAATAAATATTAATTAGCAATTTTATACAATGAATACATTCTGTTCTAACATAAACAAACGAGTTTCGCATGTATTTCTGATATTAGAGCTAAATTTCTCGACTGTATATTTGAGTATCCAAACAATGGAATTTTTAATTTTCGCTTATTTTTCCCACACCTAATATATTTTCTATAATTAATACACATCTTTTTGATATATATAATTTTAAGAAATATATAGCCTATTTTCTTCTTAAATAAATTGTTAATTACCCAGCAAGAAATGATCGTCAATTAAACGTTGATTCGACGTGAAATTGATATTGAAATCATCATATCGATTCGACATCAATTCGATAATTCATTTCTCGCTGGATAATATTTAATTTTTTTAAATAAAGTTTTTTTATATAATAATATTTTAATTCTCTACGAATACTTGTTGTACTCACTGTATAATAGCGAGCAGAGCAACACGACTTTACTCTCAGATAACCAAATATTTGACTATCTGAGAGTAAATAATCGTGTTGCTCTGCTTACTATTATATGCATTATGAAATGAAAAACAATTACGCACACATGCACGCGCATATACACATATACGCAGAAGAAAAGAATGCTAAATACCAGGGATTACTCAAGAACATGCAACTATATTTATTTACGTATTGCGTAATGCATGCGCGGAGATAATTAACGGAGCAATTAATCGGCGCGCAACAGACGCCGCGCCGACTCTTTAAACGCCGCAAATCCATCTCGGGGAATTAACACGCGGGAAAAAAGCTGGCACCAACCGAACAACTTCATTCGATATATCCCTTGCGTATAAAGTTACGTCGCCAGGGCGTTAAGCCATATTCCGTTTCTGCCGTTCCATTGCAAAACCAGGCATATTCCGTTACGCGATATCGCGCATTATGTGACGTATATACAATCTCTCATGATTTGATGATCATTCTGGAAGGCGAACACTTCCAGAAAATCTCACTAAAATATCAAGAAACAATTGAGTTTCATTGAGTTAATATTAATGTTGGGAATTTTTTCTCAAATTTTTTAATTAAAATAAAAAATTAGAAATATTGAATAGATGTTATAAATTATTTTCTCCAATAAAATATATATAATATAAAAAAGAAACGTTTAAATTTTTATGATTTGAGAACTACTGTTTATTAATATGCACTATAATATATTGTATCTTTCACTATACTGTCTATTAATTAAATATCTTGAATATTAATTTAATAATATAATATCTTATAAGTATATGTGTGTGAACACAATCTATAGAAATCGGGTTCGACTCTCGGTAATATTTTTTCGCAATAAAAATTAATTAGTTTACAAATTTAACATATCACTCGGCATTATTAAAATCGTCCCAACTCAGATAACATTTCGTGCAAAAGCAATAAAGCAATGTAATTTATTTGCTGATACTTGTTGTAATATTGCCATGGTAAAAGCAAAAACATTTGTTAAATAAAATTTTGCTTGCATATTGCCATAATTTTGCCAAATTAACATTTATACTTTTGATGAGCAAAATTGCTTCAATTTTGCTAAAATATTGTCATATCAAACACTTTTACCACAATTGTTGCCGCAAAGTTATCGTAAAATTACTCTACTACAGTTTGTGTTTCTTTGCTTAATGCAATATTGCATCAAATGCAAGGATTCACCTTGTTGGCAAATTGTTTGCAATATTTTTAAGCAAATTTTCAGCAAAATGCTGACAAAAATCTAGGAAGATGCGAAAAAGCATCAAATTGTTAAAAATGACTAGTCAATTTAATATTACTGTAGTTTAGTAGAATTTGCGTTTCAAAATTGTAAAATCATTTCAGCGCGCATTTTATAGGACTATATATACGTATATATAAATTCACACAGAATCATACAAACATTCTAATTAATTAAAAGTAAAGTCGTCCTGTGTAACATTACAAAGAACTTAATAAAACTCAATTATTGTAAAAAAATATTAAAAAAATATATATAAATGAGGACATTTTGGGAAAATGATAAGTCAAATGATTTCAAGGTTAGAGATCACACGTCGAGTCATAAAATTATATATATGCATACACACACACACACACACACACACACACACACACACACACAAAAGTGCGCGCGCGCGTACAAAAAAGAATCAATGGATACTTCTTTTCCTATGTAATCTGAAACATTATAATTTTTTTTTAATTCGATAATTTATGAAATTCGATAATTTACGTTATTATGAATTATAGAATCTAAAAAAAAGAAATCATAATGATGTTTCAGACTACGCTTAGGAAAAGAAGTACTCACATCTTTTTTTTTAGATATGATATAATGTGTGTAACATTAACAAAGTACTTAATAAAACTCCATAAGTGTGAAAGAATTAACTTCAAGATATTAAATTAATAAAGGGTGATAAATTGATAGCTTGGTAAAAGACATATTGTATTAATAAATAGTAATTTTAAAGTCATAAAAATTCGAACGTTTTTGTCTCTACATTGAAGAAAATAATTTATAGCAATTATTTATTATTTCCATTTTTTTATTTTAATTAAAAAATTATAACCATTACACGCGCGCGTTACATAATGGTATAATTAACCTTTTTTTATCACAATTAATTTACAGTTGGATTTTTGTGGAACCGACTATGAAAGAGATATTTGAACATGAAGAAAGCACGATGATACCAGAAGATATTGCACGTTCTTGGTATCGAAAATCACATAATCATTATGAGCCGGGAGAACAAATTACAAGAGAGTAAATATTATGCTAATAAGATGTCAATAAGATTACATAGCTGACCAAGCAACAGATTACAGACCAAGCAGCAGAGATAACAGAAATCAAGCTCATCATTATATAATTGGAATTTTTTTAGTTATAAAAAGTTTGATAAATGTATTATATTTGGCAAACCGCCAAAGAGCCAGGGATGGGAAGCTCGGGTTAAAAGAATTTTGACGTGGATTAATCACGAACCAGTTACCTTAATCAACAGTCAACAAGCGGATTTCTTACAACGCACTAGATCTTTCATCGGACAAATCAAGTAATATCAGTTGAACCAGCAATTGTTAATCTTGCGATAATTGTACAATTTATAATAGTATGACAAAAAGAGAGATGACAAAAATCTTACCAAAATCTCTTATATAACAAATCCTTTTCATTATGTGAATACATAGATAAATATAAATGTGTTAATTGTTACAAAATTTAAATACAATAGTAACTTTTAACTTTTACTCTTTTTTTATAATTATATCTTTCTCTTCTTATGTTATTACTATAATTTAATATTTATATTATTCTTAATTTAATACATAGATTTAATTTACATAGATTTTGTCAACCAGTAAAATAACGCAACTTAAACTCAGGATTGAGTAATAACTAGTTGAAACGTTAAAAGTTAAAAAAAAGTTAAAAAGTTAACAATTTTTAACTTAATTAATTTTAAATGCATTAATTTTTAACTTAATTTAATTACTTTTAAACTTTAATTTATTAAATTTTTTTTAATTAAAAATTTTTCTATCTTTCTTAATGCTAATATTTTTTTTCTATAAAGTTTTAAATATTAGAGAATTAATTTAGAAAAAATTCAATAATTTTATGATGAAAGACTCTATAATAAGAGTCACACCATACAGTAGCCAGTTTTAATTGACTCGCTAGAATTTGTCAATTCTCACTTATATTTGAATCACACTAATTTTAGGTATCACAAACGTATTTAAACATATTTCAGCAACGTAAATATGAAATGAGCCTTAGATGAAGAATTGTTGTAGAACAGAATTGTACATCCGCCCATTTTCTAAATTTTTACGTATATTTTTTGTAACAAATATCTAATCGATGAAGTCGTAAACATGCATGAATAGTCGTTTCAGAAGTTAAAGAAAGTTAGATAAAGAAAGAGAAATAATGCAAACGTATACCCTTCTCTCTCGCAAGATTTTGAAAACACCTTATGGTATGACTCTTATTACATATACTTATATGTGGATATAAAATTAAATTTGCCTAATAATCTATATTTGTAAGGATTATTATTTAAAGCAATCTCTTTTAAGAAAAATTAAGACATTTCTGATCTCAAAAATAATTTTTTTCGAAATTAACTTTTTTTTAAACTTAAATTAATTTAGTCTTAACTTAACTTTTATTAATTAATTCTTTATTCCTTCAACTTTCAATTTAATTTTATTAATTTTATAAACCATTAATTTTAAATTAATTCAATTTAAAAAAAATATTATTACTCAATCCTGCTTAAACTTTAGATAATTTTAATAAACTATAAAAATATAAATATGATCTTTTTTCTTTTTTTTTATACTAACTATATAAGACTTGAATTAATTAATAGTAAAAATGATAAATTTTTTTGTGGAGAATCATTACTAATTTGTAATTCAAGAGATCCAGAAACATTGCGTCTTCATGTAGACACTGTACACGGTAAGAAATCTGTCAAAGATGAATTAAATGAATTAAATGAATCAGACAAACAAGTGCTTTTCTGGTGGCAATGTTTGCAAGATTTATACAATTTCCGTCGAAAACTCAAAAAGCGTATACAAGAAGTACCGTTCTTAGACATAGAGGATGAGTTTTCTTGTCTAGACAAAGTATACATGTCTCTATATATTTATTAATATATCTAAACTAATATATCTATATCATATGTACATGTATCATATGTATGTTATTAACTATTTTATTTGTTATAACAAAAATTCATATTAATTATAAATTCGCATTTAAATGAATAGTAAATTAATCAAATTAATCAAAATTATTTAGATCACATTTCATCACAAATCATATTCTTATAATCATAAAATTTTAATACAGGAATACATCGGAACTCTACCTGAAGATAAGGTTTTTCTGATTTTCGAAAAATATCACATATATCCAAATAAGAAGTTTTTTGTACCATTAATGGATACGTTGCAATTGCGCACAGATGGAAATGTTAATTACAGAGAAATACTAAATCTCTTGAATTGGAAGCGCAGTCTACCAATAATTAAACGTGATTAATCAATAATTTTTGTAATATTCTAAATTCTCAAAATTGAATTAGAGAAATTATAAACGATACATCTTTATATGATAATTAATAACAGTAACTAATTTTAATCTAATAATTTCAAACGTATTTCAATTCTGATTTCAATTTTTAATTTAATTTTAATTTATAGTAACATAGCAATGATATTAAAAAATATTATTTTAGAAGCACCAGTGGCAAATTTAGATTTTACTACGTATGACATAAAAAATATTCAGACAACTGATAGCGCAAGTAGGATTTATTTTTTATATCTCTCGATTTTAAAAGTATTTTTCTCAAAGTGATTATTTGAAATATGAAATATTATAGAAGTACATGCGGCAGGACTTCCATCTGAAAGATCAGAGTTTCTGATAACAATGTTACCACGCGCTGGATTACATCCAGATAAAGAAAACTTGAGTGATCAAACCTCCATCCATTGCTTGATATCGCCTAGCATATTTACGAGATATGGTTTGACACATATAGATTTTTTTAAGGTGGATCGTTTGACTTCGTATTAGTTATTCCATTTTTTAAATATTTTTATTCTTAATTTTTATAAATTGTATCCGAAGATTTTGTCTCGTCTAAAAAATTTACGAAAATTCCTAGCTGTAAATATTAATTTATACTTTATTTATATATATTTATTATTTAATCTAATTATTCCATACTATTCTATTATATTATAAAAATATTAATTTATATTTACAAAATATTATATAGATGCGCGACAAGGAAGAAATACGAAACATATTCGAGAACATCGGTTTCGAATTTCCAGAGGAGAGCTTTGATACACTTTGGCAGAAAGGAATACGGAAGGATTGCACCGACGGTGTGTGCGTTGAAACATTTCGAGAGTTACTTGCTGCGTCAGGTTTCGTGGCAAAGAAAATTACATGTGACTAAACGAACTTTTCATCTTGAACGATATATATATATATATATATATATATATATATATATATAGAGAGA
>Ga0157364_1000699_pt1 | contig 24916 bp, 12 predicted proteins | sample AttsexASBM2_FD_111476 | JGI IMG/M metagenome (GOLD analysis project Ga0157364, IMG submission 111476) | Fungus gardens microbial communities from leaf cutter ant in Ribeirão Preto, State of São Paulo, Brazil - Atta sexdens ASBM2 | ecosystem: Host-associated > Fungi > Mycelium > Unclassified ...
AACATTAAATAAAGTTTTTTAATTGCAATATTGATTTACTGACTTTGCGTTTTACTCGATTTCTCGCATCTCACATTAGGAGTACAATTTTTTTACTTTGCGATTTGCTCACTTTTTACATTTCTTTAATTTTCAAAAAAAAATGAAATTTGAATTAAATTTTATGTAACGTTATCTTAAAGCTTATTAAATTCCTTTTTGCATTATAAATTATTATTTTTTTAAATTCTGTCTATAGACTTCTAGCATTTTTTATCCAAAATGAACTCGATATCTCATAATAGTATCCTCTCCTATATATATAAACAAAATATACTCATTTATGATATTCCTAATTAATATAACTAAACGATTGATAATGATGAAATTTGCAAGAAATTTATGGATTATTCGGTGTTAAATGTGATTAATGTTATTATCCTCTTTTACGTAATGCAAATGTAAATTACAGTAGCGTTGAAATTAAACGTAATTATTATCACTATTAACGTTGCAAACATGTATAGACATTTATTATTATAATAATCATAAATCATTCCAAATTAAAACTTTTTGTATTTTTTTTTTGTAAGATAAAAAATATATATGAAAAATAAAAATAATTAATAATAATTTTAAATTTGACTTTCTAATTAATGAAATGAACGCGGGTAATTAAGTTTACTACGAATTTTAAACGAATATTTCCTGTCAGATTTTTATTCCAGTTTTTATCAGCTAACGTGAATATTCGCCTCACGGTTGACAGAGAACGATTATAATCCACACGATGTACCACATGTTTGACACCAGAATAAAATTCTCGTTGTTGAAAAATAAAATCGATCACTACGAATTCTTTAAACGCATACTGAAATGCACACATTTCTAGTGTAACAGTCCACCTCTGCACGTTTTAAAATACCACGTACATTTTATTCTATCAGCAAAGTTTTAATAATATAATAAATCTTCTGTCGTCTAAATTTGTTTCTGTTTTTATTCTCCATAAAACATCTACATTTATTTTCTTTATTTCACAATGTTCTTTAATAGTATTTCCTTTAATAATATAAACTTCTCAAATTTCAACTGTTTCCAGTTTTGTCGTTGATTTAATGCCACTGATTTTTTATTAATGAATTGATGAAAAATGCATTTACACTTATCGCGCACAAACTTTCTTCTATTTCTTCATCTTTACACGTAGAAAAGAATATCTAAGAACAGCCAGCAGAATTGCGAAAATTGCAGATACATTTGAGGCTGTTACATTTTAGCTCTGCCTTCCGGCTGACTGAAGACTCGTTTGTTGTATCAGCGACGTATAAGCGTTAGAGAGTCACATGATACATGTATATATATATATACGAACACATAAAGTTCAGTCATGTATTTCAAGTGTACAAGAAAAGCGCCATTAGACATTCTCTGCTAGCCTCTTTTCACTCGTTCTTGGTATTGTCACGAGCATCAGAATTAAGGTTTCGACAGATTGTCTATCTTGAATATCGAAAAACGATGAATAGGAGCAAATTGATACTAAAATAAAGAATTTGCACGAGACGTTTGGTCCATTGTCATGCATATTTTATGATTATGATGAATAATTTCGAAGCTATCCCGCTTTACGCTATGTTTGTCGAGAAAATGGAAGAGATCAAGATAAATATACGTAGAAAAATGTCTTACTCATTCGAGTACAATGAAAATTCGTTGGAGGGAAACGAGAGATTATTATATGATTTCTAGTACAATATTTCCTTGCGAATATAATGACATATATATGATTATATATAACAAGTGTGTACTTTAATACAATCATTTGTACATATAACTAATTAAATTAAATTAAATGTTTAAACTTGTGTAGAATTATGTGAGCAAAATACGTGGTGCTAAATTTATGACATTTATACCATCTACAAAATAACAATAGAAGTGTGATGTATGAAAAACAAAATAAAGAAAGAGGTAGGGTCCACGTAATTTCTTGAAGATGACATGGTACGTTACAATTCATAACCGCTGGGTGGTAAAGCTAATTTTCTCAAATTCATCAACGCATTATATTTTTTATTTTATTCTCGCCGGGTGAAAAAAAAAACGGATTATACATCTCTCACACGGGATATTTTCCTTTTTCTGTCTGTACCGTCGGGAACGTGAGAATTAGAACGTGCACGTACCGCGGAGGGTGGGAAAGCTGATGAGTGGAATAAAACGTAAGTAGCGAGTGAAGAATCGCACGGAAGGTAGAATTTCTTTCTTCCTCGTCATGTACGTGGCATGAATATACCATCGCAAACTCTTCATTACTCGCCTTCCAGAGAAATCGCGCAAATTTTAAAAAGGAAGACACTTGCGTCTATCCGGCAACTTTAATCAGAGTTGCGCATTTCAAGTATCACATCTCTATATTATGAGAACTGCATATGCAACAACGTTCTGTAAAAAAATAAATTGCGTTACCGTAAGTAATAATGAATACGCGTATTTTTATGAAAGAATAACAAATGGAGGACTTTATATTATTCTAATCTAATTAAATTATTAAAAGAAAGAGACAAATATTATGAACGTATCAAACGCCATGAAAATAAGTTTTTAATCTCTCTCTCTTTCCCTCCTTCTCTTCCTCCCTCCCCCTCTCTCCTTTTTTCCTTCCTTCCTTCCTTCTTTCTCCCCCCCCCCCCTCTCTCTCTCTCTCTCTCTCTCTCTCTCTCTCTGTTTGCCCATTTTGCTCGTCTCCAATCACGGAGGAAGAAAGAATTGGAGCGTGAAGATGCCGCTTGCCTTGAAGGGTGTGGAAACGTGTACGCCCTATGACAACTCTGGAGGCAGGAGAACGTCTCGAACGGCGATGTAATCCGCGTAGTTACGGCACGTCCAATAAGAAGTATCAGAATTCCAAGAGACGTGTTACTTCTAATCAAAAGGAACGTGCCGACAAATCGTATGGTATAACCATGATCATTGGGATCTACATGCTCGCGTGTGCGAAGAATACGTAGAAAGTTATTTCACAGTTCAAACAACGGAATGATTCCTTCTTGGATATACATTGGAACCTCGAAAGTGGTGCTTTCAGGAGACGATATCCCGATCCTCCACCGAGGATCATATAACGGAGACGCGAAACATCCGGGAAAGGAATATCGGTCGTGGTATCGAGCGGACGGCGGCAGAAAATGCGCGACGGAAAATAAGGTGGAGTTCACGAAATGAAAAAGAAGGAAGACGAATTCTCGCCGGTACGTGCCCCGCGTCCATCCATCACGGGCTGACAACTGGTGTAGCCCAGGCTGCCACCACTCCATCGCTCCGCGTTTAGATTATCTGTACGTCGTTGTTCCTCGGTTGTTGTGCACGAACGACCGCGCCGTCGCTTCATCTCGTTATATTTTCCGTCTTAATTCCAACGTGAGCGACGAGAAATAATGCGAGATAACGCGTAGGCGGACTACCCGTGGCTTAAAAATTATTATGTAGGATAATCTGTAGTGTAAAAGAGAAAAGGGAGATTAAAAAAGGAAAGAAAATGGAAGAGAAAGAGAGAGAAGTTCTTCATGTTCTTAGAATGAGCTTAAAAGCTATGAAGCCCCTCGACTACTGCGCACCGAAATATATCTGAGCTTTTATCGAGTAGCCGGAATGAACTCGCGGTAAAGTTCGTTCCGGTTGAATGTTTCTATTCAAATTCCATTTCCTGACTTGTATCACTTATTCGTGCGCGAAACTCGCGCTGGTTTCCTTATTAAAAATATTTGTTGTTTCAAGCGAGATTTCCGAATGCGCGACTGGTAAAGTTTTTGACGCGATCAGCTTTTATAAAATTCTTAATCGAATGAATTTAAATCTCGTGAATTTACGCTATAAATTTGAAATATTGTATTGTTGCGTATTTATGTGCCGGGTATTTATGTATTGTGTATTGTAGTGTATTTAACCGATATATAGCAATTGTATGATTTATTAGCGCTTTACTGGAGCGTACCAATGATAAATTGTTATCTCAGTAGAAACAAAATATTTCTGGGATGCTTTATCTCCTGCAAATTATTCTCGGTAGATGAACATTTTGTTTCAATTAAATTATATTAATAATGTGCATTTATTTATAAAGTATCCGCTGCGGAAATATTTATGCTTAACGAATGAAAATGTTCGCGGTCTATCCGCAACGATACGTGCATATGACAAAACGCTCTCACGCACTTTGCATTTATGTCCTATCACGTTTATTTATTTATTTTAAACATGCAAAAAGCCTTTTCCGGCTTAAAAGCAACGGTGAAAGCCATCAGCCGCAGGTAATAGCTTTGCACGCTGGCTTTCGAGATCCTGTCGATTACAGCATATCTGCGCTTACAGCATATTCTGCTAACTTTTCTGAATATTTTATTTCTGTATCAAGTTAAATTTATAATTCATTGGTTTACACGTTATTTGTATTACGAATGCATAGCTGCTTAATAAAGCGCAAGTGGATTTGTGACAACTATCTATGATCTTATCACAATTTTGTGTATTTTAAAATTCAGAATAGACAAGATGACAAGTATGCTTTCGTACTGTAAAGAAACAACAATCGAGAATCTTACCGCATTCTGATTTAGTTCGCCAAACGTAATAAGCGTTGCTGCAATTCATTTGCCGAGTAAGCGGGTGCATTCCAGGTAAATGAATTACATTACCCCAGGATTATGTCGTGAAATATACCGTGTAAGAAAATTATGAAAAGATGCCCATGGCTGCGGCGCAGATGCGCGAGTAAATCGAAATACACCACCGTGCGGGATAAAATTGTGTGTTAAATTTATAGCCCTGAATTGATAGCGAAACAAAGGCGTCCCTTCGAAGGATCCACCATCCACGCACGATGGCAGATTCTATGCTTAAAACTGAGAAAGCAGCGTCGCTCGTAAATATAGCTTATGGGCTCAAAACGTGAAATAATGAGATATTCTTGTTAATATTTATAAGCGAACATATGCGGCCTCTCGACTTAAATAGGCGTAAAATCACGGTCGACTAGCTTCGAAAATTACCGTACCAAGATATTAGATTCACAAAATATGACGAGGATTTTTATATTGATTTTTCTCAAAACATTTTAACACACTTTCCACGTATATCTTTTTTCTATTTGTTTCAACTTCTTTCACTAAAACAATTAAATTTAATCTTGTGTAAGCTAAATACAAGTAAGCTCTTAATATATATTTTGAATCCATTAAAGTTTACATGAGCAGCGTCATATCAATCTAGCAAGCGTATTTTTCAAAGTACATATTCCCGCAGATGTTTTCGTTTTGATTTAATTAAAAAGCATCGTTATTATTTACGGAGCATTTCGTCGTCTATCGCACTATCTCGGCTACACACACATTTATCATGTACGCTCGCGCTCCACGTAAGGCACGACTTACATTTAATCCTAAAATAATTTTTTAATAACTTCAAGACTACGTTATGTTAACATAATATTTGAAATAATTATTTCTTAAAACTATTGATTTTGAGAAATACATGCCTATATAGATAATCTATCTAAATATATGTCTATACATATGTATAGATTTTCATACGACTTTCGAATATATATATTTTATGTATTTTAGCACTTTCAACAAGTCTTTAATCGGTTACATTGAGCTAAAAAATAGTGTTTCAATCTGAGATTCACACAAAAAAAAAAGAACAAGCGAGTTACAATCTTGCTCGCGTTCGGGCGATCTGCGTGTTTTCCATACACGAGGTCGAGGCACCGTAACAAATAGGATGGTATGATGGATATGATAAGCTGTCCAGATAGTGGACGAGGGTTATTTTCAATACATCAACTCTCTGGTTAACTCCGAACAGGTATATATAGTCCGCGTTTCATATGCGAAAAACGGAGAGGCGAATGCGGCTGGATAACAAAGGATACGCCTATCTTTCGCAGGTCACCGAACGGATAGCTCGATTAATTAACGCCCGTTGATTGGGAAATCGTGCAACGAACGAGATTTCCTCGTAATTACGTGGAACCTTGCGCATCTATATTCGTCGCATTTTCTGTTTGATTAGTCGGTCGCATCTTTTTTCCCACATTCGCGCAACTCGCCTTGCACGAAAATTCCCGGCTCGGCAATGACAGCACACATACAGTGGAAAAATTAAATTTGCGGACGCGATATCGCGGACGAGGCTCTCCGGTTCTAGAACGCGACATTTGCACGAATCCACAGAAAGTACATGGTACAGGAACGTGATCGAAATTCGATAACTCGCGATTTCAAGAGATTTTTTTACTGCGTCAAACTTAATAAACAATACTTTCGAGAGAAATACTCGTAAACGTATAAATCATATTATTTGATCCATTTCTCTGTGATTTATAACATTTATAAATTCTTTCTTAATATTTAATCATCGTTACGATTATTTTTAAACGGCGGTACCGTTAAATTTAATTTATGTTTCCGCTTATAATTAAATAATTTATCAAATATTTTGCAAAAATACGTGCTAAATTTAATTGACGAATATCAAGAGATGAATGTATTCTTATTGCAATCAGTCACTGTCCACTGTTGCTTATTAATTACAGCAATATCGATTCTCGCGCTTCTGATTCGTATGATCGATCGGTTGGCTGCATCACAAGAGCGCATCTAACTCGAGGACACCGCATACATAACATCGACGTGTATCGTACGCTCGGCTCCTGGAGAACTCTTCAAGCACGTAATGCATATGTTGATTCCATCCGGTGATTGTACCCGTATGTACATATATATATATATATATATATATATACGCGCGCGCGTATACCACAAGAGATAAGCAAAGACAATGTATCGCATCAGCCGTCCGTAAGATATTTGCCGCAGTCGCTCCTTTTTCATCCCCCTACCGCTACCTGCTACTCCAGCAACCCGGAAGATCCGCCATAGAAAGACGGATACGTCAAGAAGTAAAGTCAGAATCTTATTTCCCGGGACGCTTCTTCCTCGTGTCTTTTCTTCTCAGTCCCTCGCCGCCGCCTGGGCTGTTCTCTATCTTTTTTTTTCTTTTCTTTCCTTTTTCCCACTGTCGCTTATATCCCACCTTGCTCCCCTACCTGCTCCCCTGTTCGCGAGAAGACAGAATCACGCGTCAAAACTGTAAGATGCAGACATGCAAACCCCAGAGTTGACGATCTTCGCAAGTATAACATCACCGCGAGCACTGACATTGTCTGTCAGTCAGACGAGACCGTTTCCAATACGAAAACGTGATATTTTCTTTATTCGCATGACAAAATTTATATGAAAATCCATCAATGAGTACAAATAACTTGGCAACGAATTTAGAGCTTTTACCGCAAATTAAAATTCTTATTTCGGTCACATCTGCAAACAGGATCTTCTCACTTAACATATAATTAACGTGGCACACAACGGCTCTTAATAACGTTACGCTGTAATTATTTAGTTACTTCGTATGATAACTTTACTTAAGATAGGCTAGCCCCTCGACGCTCGTGAATTAATATTCATCGAAGTTAGGGGAGAATGGAGATATTCTTAGTCGACTGTGCAATACATGGTTGGAGTAACTAAAGACTGTTTCCCCGGCAAGAGAAAATACACGATGTCCACGATATCGATTCGCATGGTATTAGTCACCCGGTGAATATATAAAAACGACAATTAAGCGGTTTCATGGCGGTAGCCTTTGCGTCGTGAATAATTGCCACGTCCTCTTGCGAAAGCAGACGAGTCCTCTCTCTCGGACGAGAGAAAGGGTCCCCACGGGCGTTTTTCAGGAACCCTTTTACCCTTTCGCTCAAGGTTTTAATGTTGCCCGCCGGGCAGAAATGGCTAATGGGCAGTTTAATGAAAAACGAGGTCATTCTTTACAATTACGTTCTTTCCAGCAGCGACGTGCAATAATTTCGGGCATGTTCAATATGCGCGTTGGCGACGGGCGTGTTGCTCCAAAGAAACGTCACCGTAGAGGAAAGGGTTTTCATGTCATTCGTCAGGGCGATTAATGCGCATTAATAAAACCGCTATACTTTTTATGTGGCGCTTCTTCACAAAATCGAGATTCATCCGCATCCAACATAAATGACACAACCTCCCGGACCCGGCAATAGAATACTGTTTCTCCGCAAATATAATGGCGCTCGATCGCTCAAATAAAGTGCGCCGACTCGTTAATCGATGTGACTGCCGATTCACATACATCGATGGCAATTGGAATATTTCTGCGTTGAATCGTTTCCCGACGGCAAACAGGTGCGCCGTATCTGATCACGCATTAATCCGGCGCGAATCCGTGAGCGGGAGCAATTCGGTGACTTAATTAAACCAATTAATTCCGTGTGGTGTAACGACCACCGTGAAACTTCCAATATCTGAGAACGAGCAGTGGTAACCCGGATCCATGCGGTTGCAGTCGATTTCCAAGCGGTTCCGGAATCGCTTTGACCCCGTTACTATTGCTGGGAGAGAGCACCACACAGCCGGGCGAGATATCGATTTGGAAAGTGTCGAACTTTTATGCAAGCGCATGCCAACGATCTCGACATTCTTTTTCGTAAAAGTTTAACAGCGCGTATACCTGGATATCGCATAATTAATCCATTTTCTTCCTCGCGCGAAATAGAACGATAACGCAAAATAGTCCAAGTAATATAGAAACTGTAACGCGATTAAAGAACGAGAATCGAATCAAGGCAGTGAGTTAAATTAAAGTGTAAGCTTGTGCTTAAATGCGCGTAATTTTCGCAACCGGTGCTGCCGTTGGCATTGGCAGCAGCGGTAGTCGCGCGACTTTGAAAACAATCGATTAACAAATATCCTCGTGTAATTAATTCAATCGCAATCAGAGCCAGTGCACGTACGTTATTAAATTTTCGTCATTGTTCGCGCGCCCGTCGGTATCACGTAGCGAATATTGCATTGTAATTTCGTCGGACGTCCGCCTGACACAATTTATGATCTTCGATATATTAATATATTTCTTTACTTGAAAAGAAAAACAGTCACTGACTTGACTGAGGGAGGGCAGAAGGAAAGATTGAAATTGTACAAATCAATCACAGTAATCACTACCGCGCTACGTGATGTTGCTGTGGAGGAATGCTAGGTTTGCGCGGAGTACATAGAATACATTAGGTGAGGGTCTACGACCTGCCCTTATAATTTGATGTTGCGTGTTATTAAAGGGCCATTAAAACTCTTCGTGCATCTACTAATTACTCTGCACGCAGAGAACGCGCTGCAACGTTCAATCGATATTCGGCTTTGTTGTTTCCACGATGCAACCCGCCTGCCATTCAATGCACCGACATCGTATCTATCGACAGCAACATTTTGTAGAACGTAAATGACATTTGTCGATATCCGAGACTATCAAGGTAGTGATATTGATATATCTCAGTCGTGATATTGATATATCGAATGCAGTTGTTTTAGACTAATAAATTAATAAATTAATATATACACGGGAAAAATAGCTAAGGCTGCCATGACTAAAAGTCGCTCATCAATACAGTGGTTATGAGAATTACAGTACGATTTTATAACTGTAACATATTTTAACGATTATAGTTGTAAAGATATGTCCATCTTATGGTTATCACAATCAAATGTATTGATGGGCGAAAATTATCATTATTTTCCATTGTAACAACCGTAACATTTTTTCTGTGTACAAAAGAGTAAATAAGAATAATTATGCTTTCTAATAATTAACATATTTTTGAGAACTCTTATTACAAACGTATCCTTTTTTCATTCGCGATGTAAAAATATACAATTTCAGAAAATTGTTTAATCACCTTTACGCTAGTTTTTACGTAAAAATCGTCGATTATAATTTATACCATAACAATATCTGCAATTCTTAAACGAAATTTCTCTTTTTGTTTGATTTTATTTCACGAAGGCAGCGCATCATGAAACGCAGTCGATAGCGACCTAGTTTTATACAATATTGCACAGCTTCTTGTTACTTTCACGCTTGCAACACGATCGCGGAGCTTAGTTCATTTTCACGCTGTTATTTGACACGTTCGTCGTGCACGCTAAAGTTTTATGAATCCAGCGACGTAAGCGATAATGTCGCGCAGAAATTACCAAGTCGTTACTCGGCGAATCGAAGCTGCTAGAGAGTTACGAACTTTAAGTGTCGTTAAACTGTGAAAAAGGAAGTAGAACGTTTGCAATCGGAGATGTAATGAATCGAGAGGCGGAGGGCTGTGAAATGTACGGTAGCATCGAGATAAATTAATTTGGAAGAGAGAAGGAGAGGGTCCGAGTGTTTTCCTCACGATCGAAATCTACGAGTTAAGAACCTTCGGTATTTCCACGAGTGATAACTCGCTTAAAGGATATTGCCGTTCTTCAATATCTCTCGTGCATCGTATTTCTTTTCATGGCTGTATTAATTGTATGCATATTTATTAAAAATGTCCATTATTTGTTATTATGTTCATTTTATACAAATGGTAATCTTTCTCTTTCTTTTAAATATGAAAACTCCATTGTTCGTGATATAATGAATGCAAACGCGATGTGCATACATTATTTTTTTGTTAATAAGAATTGGAATATATGCATAAAACCGTAACTGTAATAAACGTCGCGTAATATGTTTTTTATTTATTGTTCGACACGTAAAACAAATTTCTAAAGTGCAGAGCTGCTGAAAATTATCGATAAATTTCAACGTCATGAGATACTCTGATAGTTACGTGTTTTGAAGAGCGTCACGTGTACGAGATATTTTAATACAACAAGAAAATTAGAGGTGAAAATTGTAAGAAGTATGCGCTCCTCTGCATTTTATCGCGGAAGCGTTAAAATGTAGATATGTGCAAACATGTTATTTTTCGCCGATAACCGAAGTGCTATTTGCTACACGGAATATAAAAACAGCCAGCAATTCGGGCCGAATAAAATTTCACGCACGCCTATTTTATATATACGAACAGCAATATTGATTCTGCTTAATGAACATTTTACTTCAGCTACCAGCCAATAAAAATATCTCTCACCATTGAGGCAATTGAAGCGACTGCACAAATCGCAGCGATATTCTCATTTCATCGTATAAACGCTTGCTGAAAGTTATACAGAATGATGTGTAAATAAATTCAACGATCGCGACTGTTTTCATTCAATCGCACTTCATCTAACAGGTCGCAATCGGGACGAGAGGACGTAAACGCGCCAAGCGCGATAAATTACTCTGAACGAAGAAAATTTGTGAATTTGTCGCGCTCGAAATGCATTCCCAAGAACTCGCCGACGACGACGACGAGGCAAAATTGCAGTAGTTAGAAAACGAACGAAAATACCACCTGGCCTATATACGTCATGAAATCCTCATTAATCTGGCTAGATACGTTCGCGATATCTGCGATCTCCCGAAGACGCCGCGCTGGCTCATTAGGGGCTAGCGCCAAGGAAGCGAAGAGAATCGTTATCTTTCCGTGCAATTTCCATATATCTCAGCGCGATAAATGCCGCGCTTTCGGAAGGAACGACTCTCCGACAAATAAGCTTCGAGCTTTTTTATCTGGGCCAATGAAAGCGAGGGCGAATGCTTCGGAAGCGAGTCGATAGTTCGATAAGTCCCACGACAACGAGTGCACCTTTTACGGAGCTTTAGCACGCAATCACGAGGTTTCGCGCGAATAGAAGCTTTTACGAGGTGAAACTAGTCGAATTTCGCTATCACGTCATTCGACTAAGCTCGTATCTCTCGCAACAAGATATCGATATTTTATTAGATAGGAAATATATACTCGACTCGTAAAATACATGATTCAGAAGGCTCAAGATCAAATCAGCTGTTATGGTAATAACATCATTCCACATCCCTCGCTTTCGCTCGTTATTGCGTTATTTGCTGGTAGAAAGTGGCGAGCATTAAACGTTCGTCGGCGTAGATGAACTCGTAAAACTACGTGCTATTTTGCACCAGAGACACACCTCTCCGGAATACATTTGAATATATCATTCAAAGGAAAAGGAATCTAGCACCTGTATCTATTCCGTTTGAATGCGTTTATGCTAATGCGCCTTGGCGAGTTATCGTTAAACGAATTCGGCGTGAGGTGGAGTACAAAGAGGCAGCGCGATCGTAATTTTCAAAAATCGCGTTGTACCAGCAGCTCCAAAAATCCATTGTACATCGTGAAACTAAACTGTTCGCGTGTAAAGCATGAGCACTGTAAATCGATTCCAAGACCTGCGCGCCCGACTTGTACTGTATATCTCGCGACGACGATAAAACTGTCTTGAACCAGGTTACATATATGTTTCGTACGTTCCTGAAAAGGGACTGCCTCGAAAATATTTTTAACTTTGAAATATTTCCTCATTTGAAATATTTCCTCCCTCGGACCTATATACGAGTTTATCATTACCAGAAATTTACGGCGTGTAATTAAGAATCGTGGCAGCGCCCTAAAGTAATGCCGCAGTACAACAGCGTTTTAATTGCAACAGAAGGAAATAAACATAAAAATTGTTTATTTCCGTTCGGAAACGTATGGGAAAATCGTATGACAAATTTATTTATATTAAATATATGTGAGACCCAGACAGAACGAACGTCAATAAATTATCTGTAAATCAACGCTTATGCCACCACGTGAATGCCGCGCGTACGCAATAACGAGGAGAAATAACCGGCAGTTTGTGTTCCGCGAAATGGATTGCCGCTCCGGGACGAGACATGAATATTTAAAGTTGCTGCCCGATTTAAAAAATTCATGTTGCAATTAAAAAAAGGTCGTATCTCTCGATACAACCTGGGAGTAGGAAAAACGTTTGCCAACTTTATTACGTGCGCATTTGTTTGCGATAGAACGTGGCGCGTTTAACCGCGAGATCGCTGAGTACACGCGATTTAACTGAAAATAGCATGCGCGATGCATACACCTCAAACAAATAGATCCGTTAGTTACCGACCACGAATGATCGCTTTTCGAGAAAACCGCAAATGAATTGTATCACCGCTGAAACGAACGAACTCTCTCTACGTCCAAAGGGAAGGCAAAAAAAAAAGGGAACACAAGGGATCAGCCATTAATCCGAACGTTTTTCACTAAGTTATTTCAACGCCGTCCTGATTCCACAGCTTTTCTATATCTTCTTTTATCGCATTCATTTCAATCAAAATTTTTTTAATGTTTTTACTATAAATGAATCTACTATAGTGAGACATATATAAATTAAACTGAAAAGAAAGGTAATAATTTGAAACCACCGAATCTCGTTCTAGAATTCGAGTTGAATGTAAAATATCACAGCACAGATGTTTTTCGATTAGTGTCGTTCTTCTAAAAGTTATCGAGAGTTGCGTACGCCACGCTATCCCAAAAGCTGAAGAAACCAGAGCTTTCTATCGGCGAAAGATGATGGCAACCTTAGCCATTGATATCGGTTGGCGATAGTTTGTGTTGGTGGTACCAGCCAGCGATGCCAGAATTTTCCTCGCGCCCATCGTGGCAGGAAAGCGAATAGCAAAAGCAAACAAGGACAGAACTCCAGCGAACCCCCACCGCCACCACCACTATCGTCATTCTCACGCGCACGCTTCAACCTCCGGTTTTGAACGGTAGGAAAGCCGCAATGGTGTTCCCCGGCTCGCCTCCGCCATTTTCAATCCCCGGCAGATCGGAATCTGTGCCAATGGATGCTGCCACCTCTCGCTGATCTTATTCGCTGGGAGCTGGCGGAAAATGTGAAAAATTCCTATTAAGGGATTCCAATAGGGCTTCGCGCGGGGTGTCGGGGACATAAAACATAATATTATTTCCGGAAAGCGGCGGCGCGAGAATTCAATTTAGCCTCGTGGCACATAATATAATGCCTTTTCCAACCACTTCCGTCCTTCTCTGTCATCTTTTGGTCGAGCGTCTTCCTATTTCCGCGAGGTCCATCTCCGTTGCTTCCGCTAGTTTTGTTTAGTTCACTTCAAAACTGCCAACAGAATAAGATGCTCGTTCATAGAGTCTTTTCGCGTTTAATCCTGAAAGGATTTAATCAGGGTAAGTGCAACGGTTGCGACATATGATGTTTTGACCATGTTGAATGCGTCGTCCAAGTTTTCAAACAAAATAAGGAATTGTTTCCGTCAATTATGAATATATCCAGCGCGGAGAAATCCTCTTACATTTAATAAATAAACATTAATGTGATAGGAGAATATTGATTCGTCATAACGATGAAATGTAACTGCAATTCATTCAAGCTTTACAAAGTTTTACCAATTCACATTGTTCAATTTTATCTCGAAATAACAGTTTCACTGGGATACAGTGCGGAATATGAGTAGCAGTTTATTTCGTCGCATCGCGAATATGCTGTACTTCGACCGAGCAAAGCGGGATTAATTCTTCCAGGATTCAGTTGGCTGGAAGGCAAATACGATCAATAAATAAACGTAATACCGCTCGAGCTTCTGCCGATTCCTCTACGGTCTCTTTTTTTCACTTTGCGCAGTTCTTTACAGCCTTTCCCTGTCCCCTTTCTTCCGATATCGAAAATTTTGCACTCTTGACTGTCAGATTTTGAGCCGGAAAGTAAATCCAATGCAGAAAGTACAAGATTGTATTATCAAGAAATTTCATATCCAGTGCAGTCATTCCCAACATTATATCTTTACAACATAGATATAACATAATGCATACTGAGTCGTTCTTTATTAATATATATCTGCTCGTTGATTGAACGTAGCTACTCAGTAAAGGCGTACAAAACTATATGCCTGTTCGATCAAGTTTACGATATGATATTTCTTTTTAAGTTAAGAGATTTTTTCATACACGCATGATTTTTTTTAATAACGATTTCTTTTAACTAATGAAACAATGGAATAGAACTATGTCGCGCTGAATATATATATATATATATATATATATATATATATGTACGTATTAGTTTTGTAACTCGACTATTTCAATAACTGTATACTTGCAGTTAGGAGGCAATGAGATATTGTTAACTTAGAGGGTTTGGCGAACGCACTACTGGGAATCGAAGCCATTAACCTCGGTCTGAAGGCAAGCCCGGAGCGGCTTACGCATCACTAAATAATTCCGGGACGCCTCTAAGAAGCTCGAAGATTGGTGCTGGGCTTATCGAGACGAGAATCCTCGAAATGTTCCTTAACGGTCGATCTTCCTTAACAGGATATCTCTACCCTCCCTGCTAATCTTTAATTCCACAATTTCATTTACATTAGTGTCAAGGGATGAATATAAAGTAAAAACTTTAAACAATATAGATTCGATTTAGTCGACAATTTAATAACGTAAAATGAAGAATTATGTATCACTTTGTATATCTTTTGTAATAATTAATACTTGAATAGCCGAAACATTTGCAAAAACATTTGCAAAATATTATATAAAAAAACAAAAATAAAAGAGATATTAGAACATTTTGAACCCTTAGTTATTTGATTTACGAATTGAACATTTTAAACTATATAAAAACAGTTACAAATCCTATCAAATAATCAAGAGAGAAAAATTAAATTGCAAAAGAAGTTAAATCTACTCTGTACTCTAACTAAGTTTATTAATTTTTTATTTTTGTTTACTTTTTTTTATTTTATCTTTTTTCTTTTTTTATAAAACTTTTACTATTTTTATACTATATTTAATATTTTATTTTTATTTGAATTTAATATAAAAGAAGAAGGAAAAAATAAAATATTTTTTTTCCAATAAATAACTAAATGTGATTTTTCATAATATAATTTATCTTTATTTAATAAGATAATAAAAATATTTTAAAAACTCTGTTTAAATAAAAATTCTGTTTAATTCTTTAACTGTAAGATTTAACTATTTTTACAATACTTCAATTTCAAAATCAGTTAAATTCTTTTTTTGCAAAAATAATAAAGTGCATTGTATTTTAATGAATAGAAGTGAATTGTATTTTTCATGTCATATTATGCACATTTTATTATCTAAAAAATAATTTTTTTCATTTTTCTTTTCAATTAATAAATAATTAAAAATAAAAAAGATTTTATTATAATAGCTTAAATAAGAAAAATTGTAATAAAATTTTTTTCTATACGAACAATATTTTTTAGTGGAGATAACTACTTTTGCAAATGGTATATTTGTTTATAAGGCTTTGCTATAGAATGTATCTATTGAGCATAAATTACAATGTTACATTGCAACGAGTTGCGGAAACGATCGATAATTGTGCCGATACAACTTTCAATTATCGACTCTACAACATCATAGTGCTCCAATAAAATCATAGTTATTTTCGTACTCGCATGTATGTGTTCTCAAAAGCGTAATGAATTTTGTTAACTATGCGTACAGCAGCTGGCTGATCCAAGCTCTAATGAATTGGTGCACGCACAGAAGAATATCGAACACAGATGGTCATAGTGCCTTTATTGCTCGAGCCAACGTGATCAAAACATTAAAAACAGTATTTCCAACAATATACTTTATTTCTAGTATACTGTAACAAAAGATAGCTTAAATTATGTTGCATGGTTAGCTCTTATAATTTATTTTGTGCAACATTTTGTACTGCATTGAGATAGAGTATCGCTCGAGGTTAACGAATATTCCAAGACTTATCGATATTTCATTGAAACGTTCATGCATAACAGTAACTTTGTGTATACCGATAATTTAAGAAAGAATCGTTCCAGATCTCAACAAGTTCAACAGTCGGAAGGAATTTTCTTAAAATAATGTAGCTTACGAGAAAACCTTTGAGTATCGCGGTTTCTCTTACAATTAGATGAAAATTAATGGTTTCCATTTTCCAATATTTATAAATACTCTTGTTAATGTAATATCGGGAATAAGCAAACGATTACCTTAAAGAAACCTCAAAGCGAGTATTAGTAGCAACGAATAAGAAATATGATATTTTCCACGAAAATCATCCAATGGCGTCTATCCAACCTACCGCGCAGCCAGATTTTACTGACGAAAGAAGATCCACCAGAACCATCAAAGTAGCCTTTCCCAGGACGAAAGCGAATATCGAATTCCGATAAAAGGAACTCTCTTTGAGGATCTTTCGCTTTAACGTAAGCAATTCGAAGCCGAAATAGCGATCTTTTCCGAGGGAAACGTTGTATTTATTGAAATTTCCGAAACATCCACTGCGTTATTTCATAAATTTTTTTGTGCGTGCATAAGAAGAGGTAATGAGCAAAAAGAAGCAGTACTCGGAAGATTGTCAGAAAAAAATGATTTCAACAAGTGAAATAATTCATACTGTAAACCAGGATGCATAAGTTAGTCAGCCACGGTATTTTGGCCCCGCCTATGCCCTTTCGTGTTTTACAATTACAGTAGTTTTATGAGTTTCAGGCTCACGAGCTCGAGGCAGACTTCTGCCAACTTGTGATTGCGCAAGTTTCTGGTTTACGAGTGCGGACTGTCGGGTTATCTGTCTGTGATATTCCTACCTTGACGGTTATCCGTGCATGTGTACGTGTAGCGTATTTACGTGCATTAACGTGCATAATCGCGCGAGTGGAAATGTTAATTCATTACACTCGAATCTGGTGCAGTACACCAAATTTATCTTTTCACAACTCGTATACTTCTCCTTCCATCTTCCGCATATAAATTGTCACGCAAACGTAGACAGGCAGTCTGGAGTAAAGTTACTTTAAAATTACTCAGCGTGCCGCATTATTCGCAGATATATACCGATCGCGAATTCATCCTTTGTTCATCGATAGCGCTATCGACACTAACGAAGCGAGGGCATAACGAGGTGTGACATGAAGGTGATAGTAGCCCTGTTTGGGGCGGCTTGAAGGACCGCTTCAGACACCCCTGCACGTTGCATAAGCGTCTGGGGCTTACGGATTTCCTCCCTATAACGCGAGATGCAAATACCAACGAAGCTACTCCAAAAATACACACGAACGATAACACAATCCGTGCATATGCGTATCTACGCACATGTACACATATGTGTTAGTGTGGGGAGAAGCCTCGAGGGTGTTGAACAAGCGTAGAACTCAACACAAGTCGGTATTACTGCACAGCGATACCTTCCGATAACATCGATTCGCTAGAGTTTGCGACGAACAGTATCCATCTCACTCTTTTCACATGACAATACATACTGTTTCAATTGATAAAACACCGCTGCCTGATCGATCAGTCGTAAAAATCACGAAATTTTTGTTAAATATAAAGAGCAAAAGTACAACAATATATTTCGACAGATTATATTCAGTTAATTTTACTTTAAGCATCTTGTACTAATAAATATAAAAGTATATAATTTACAAGATTCTAAATATAAAAAGAGATGTCGGAATAATCTTGAAAAATGCTCTCCAGTTCAGCTATTGTCTGATGAACTGGTCCGAGAATCTTAAACGAACGAGAAACCCAATCTTCCCCTTCTTCTTAGTGCTGCGAGTATTTTCTCACTGTGCGAAATTACGCCTCTCAGTAACTCTTCGATTTGCGTTTCTCAGCGTAGCTCCAAGCACCTGAGACAAGAGGCGATGTGAGAAAATGCAAAATCGGTTGTCTCAACTTGTCTTGACTATGCGCGACTTGACGAAGTGCAATGTCTACTCGTTCTATACCTTGATACCCGAACGAACGGTTGTATAGAATATTTCAGAGATATGGATCTGAAAAGATCTTAAGAAGTGAATCATGTGAGAATCGCAATATACAAGTAATACGCATTTTTCTCAAGCACATAATATTAGAAAATATATTATACTTTTTATGCTCTTACAGTCAATGCAAAAGTTCTCTTGTATATCTTCGTCATTAGTAATAATGTTCGTTTTAAAAACTTTTTTACTCTTTATTATATTATCTTGTTATAATCTTTAATTAATTTATAAATTCCGCTCGTTCCAATAATCCGTGGTATATATTACATTCACCGTCGATAAAAAATTAGCGTGTATTTCAATTAAAAATCAAAAAGTGTATTCGATTTCATTGTTAACCGACTGCCATTGTTTCGAATGTTGACGAGGTGTTTGTGGGTCGTTGATTTATTTGATCATTACATTAAATAGGGGAGTAAAGCCGGACGGTAGGGAACTACGAAGGGCAAGACCGTTAATGAGAAGCTTTAATTAACACACCTTTACTCATCGAAGCGGATATTTGTACCCTCCCTCAGAAAATCGATAACTTTTGATCTTTGGGTCTGCGAGCAGCGTCGACTTTTCGCTACATTTAATTCTATCTATCAGGATGGGAGTCGATCTTTACCGAATGATCGATTGTGAAAACCGCGCACGTTGCGCATCGTCAACGAGACAAACATTAATTCGGAATCTCAATCAGCGTAATTTACTTCCGAGACGTCGTTGGAATATTCCACTAGCTGAAATACTTCACATGTCTATACGATTTATTCATATAGTTTATTTAATTTTATTTATATAGTTCATTCCGACCGCATACGTACTATTTGTAGTAACTTTATGACCGTACACTGTCAAATTTATAATGTAAAATTATACTTGTTTTGAATTATTTTTTAATTATTTCTATATAGACTGCCACTACTTCTGTTCAATAAATCGTTAATTTAACTAAAACAATGAAGTTGCAACAATTTAACAATAATTTAACTAAAAAAACTGCATTAAATTTTACTCAAATTTAATTTATTATTTACGTGCATACATTAATATGGACATTGTTTATTTTAAACCTGATCACAGAAATGAATTAATTTATATTTTTAACTTCTACATTTTGACAAATAGAATAGAAGTTAAAAATAATAAAATATTATTCAACTCAAGGAATTGGATTACTATTGTTCTTTCGACATCTAATAGTGTAATAGCTATAAATAATTATACTTAAGCTATAAATAATTATATTTAAGATAATTTTTCTAGAAATACTCAAGAGATAAAACTAAATATTTCTACTACATTTTTATGAGAGAAACGATGAACGTCATAAGAGATTATTTAATTAATATCACATTACGTTTATATCACAATTAAGTATCGCTACGGTCATGCTCGTAAATACTACTTAAATATACTTCGTTAATATTTAACATCGTACGAAACTGTCACAATGCTCTTGAATTGACAATAGCGTAGTTAGAATAACGTAGGTGTATTGATCATGATATGAACAACGATGCGAACAATGCCGACAAACTTGCAACTTCAGTGTACATTTGCCACGGATGATTGGACTGTCAATTTTTCGTGGATTATGCTGCAAGTCTCTCATAAAGCGTACAAATTGGAAACGCCAGCGTACTCCTCATTCTGAATTCCCCGTTGCCGAGCAACCGAAAACAGCTGACGCTGATTCCGATAGCGTTATCTAGTACATTCCATTACTAACAGCAAATTAGCACATAATTAGCAGTCGCGCCATGAGCAATTGCGTCGGGAACATGTTAAACTGTAACCTACTTATTGAAATAAATCAGCGTATTCTGTGTAATAATGACAATGTATCGACTGGAGATTGGATACTGAAATTGGATCTTTCATTTAATTTTGCGATTAATGCGTGCGATACCTAAATTTATGTATAATTGTAATATTATTGTTATTGAAACGATAACAATATTATAACCAAAATTATACAATTATGGTATTAATATTGCGATATCATTAAATATTTATTCAACGAGCTTAAAGCGAAATTATAAGAAGAAATTTTACTCATTGCGGGGAGTAATGCATTCATTTAAAAATAATGTTTGTTTTCCCCAAAGTAGATCTTAAAGAAATTTCCAAAGTAACTCTTACCAACAAACTTTAGGCGAAAGCTTCTTCGGGAATAGCTGTACATTAACTGATATGAGTATCGAAAGGAGTCCGTTGCATCAATTATTCCAAGTCTTAAAACAGAAACTTCTTCGTGCACGAGATGATGACATTATACTTATATTATGATTATAGCATCTACTTAAAACTAGAACTCAAAAAATAACAGTGGATTATTTTCGAGTTGCAGGCAGAATTATTCGTTGGTTCGAATCGATATTCTTGACTCACGTGGCTGCTAGCTGCAGGCATCTAAATGCCCCACCCTTTGCCAATGAATCGTATTTCAATAGCACAATTCTCAATTAAAAAAATAGAAATAACTTCTTTCATTAGTTATTAATCTCATAATAAAAAATTATTAAACTTAATTAATTCTTAATAAATTTAGCAATAAAACAATTACGCTAAAATACTTAGAATATACATGCGACGTCAAACTTTGTTATTACATTATCACATTGTAAGGTACATAAATGCATTTAGTTCTCTTGCATATTTGGTGAAAAGATCTAATGAAGAGCTAATGAGAAGTAGTCTAATGACAAAATTTACTGTTGTATATGCAGGATATTTCGCAAATCGTGGTACAATCAGGAATGAGGAGATTCTACATGAAAAAGTAATAAATCTGTATATTAAGCATATGTAATAAAAATTAGTCACAAACATTTCAACACCGAGTATGCGATATAATTTTAAATGTGATCTAATTAACAGAATACGATATCTGAAATGGTAATGACGTTGAGACAAGATCTATTTGCGAATATTTTCAAGATTTATTGAAGCTACTCCTTTGTAGAGTTAGTTATATGGTGATCAAACGATCGTCTTTAACGACCTCTTTTACCCTTTTTGCTATTCTACTCCCGATTCCCTTCCTTCGCCATTTTCACGCCGCGCCTTCCTATGCGAACCCTCCCTCCTCTTCCTTCTCTTTCTTCGTTGCAGGCGGGAATGATAGCCGCGGTGGATCCAGGTCGCGCGTAAATTTCCGGAATCTTAGCTGATTTATCACCGCTTGAAATATAGGTTGCTCGCCGGAAGGAGGAGAGCCTGGCGCGTTCACAGGTCATGGCACAGTTTGCTTTCTACCTCGTCCCAGTGGCTTCGTCGTCGTTTACCATCACGGTTCGAACGTTGCTGCTACTACTGCTGCCGCCGTCATTACTGGTATTAGCTGGTGTTAGCTCGTACAGATGCGCATGTAGACAGCTTGCTGATTCCAACCCAAGGTGAACTCGTGTTTTTACAAGGGGCTGATTCAAGGATTGGAGCGAGGGTCGGCTGCGTGAGGAACGGGTAGAGAACGGCAAGCCTTAGCCGGCAGACGTGGCTAAGGATTTGCTAGGCAAACACCATCGCGGTGTTAGGATAACAAATCACTGCAAGCCGGCTTTCGCCACCGACGAGGCGCCGAATCTACCACCCAAGTCTCATGTTCCACAGTGCTGCGACGGAGAATATCCGGTTTCCAAACGTGTGAGAGCGTTGGTTGACCACTCAGGATTGCTTTTGTGTCTGATACAATACGTGTACAAGTCACGCACGTATTCCGATGTATTTTCTAAATTTCCTTTAGAGAGATATATAAGAATTTTTATGCTTTCTCTTTACGTATCCTGCGTTTCAGAATTATTTACAATTTTTACTTTTTGCTGTTTGTATTATATGTAATTATATCAAACGAATACTTCCTCAAATAAATCAAACATCGTATTTCTCCTTTCCCCAAAAGAAGGGGAGTCTGCGAAACTGCCGACTGTTCGTAAAAACGCGAAGGAATTCCGCGGAGGCGTGGGTGCAGTCCACGCACGTATTCCATCAAGAACATAGTCCGGAAGCTGGCAGAAGGGTCGAAGGAGGGTCGCCGGAACCATACTTTACAACGGCGTGCCATAGGGCCAAGATAAATGTACTTCGAATCGAATGTGTTCTCGTTCGAACCAGCGTAGAGAGGGCCAATGTCATTAAGGCTGCCTTTATCGGTCACATTCGGTGCGATTTAGATCGACGTTCTCCGATAAGTTTCAGGCAGCCTTATACGACTCGTATTGCGCAAAACGATTGGAAGCAGTTAAGGAGGGAAAGAACGATGCATATTGGGGTGGAATACTATTTTTCTGTGTGTAATCTATCTACATCATACGGCTTATGTATAAACATTGAGCTGAATCACAATTTTATTAATTTAGATTTTATCAATGTGTTAGTATTTCATGTAGCTCGTCTTTGAGACAGAAATCGGATTTAAAGATTTGTCACAAGATGGCTCTCATTTTTTCAATGAATATGGCTTACATAAGAAGTTTTGATAGCAACATAGCGGTACATTGCACATTGATCACGACACACTTAATCACTTTTCTGTATCAACGAGGACAAATAAAATGCTAGAAGCTAGTCTCTCTCAAGATAAAAAGAGTGTTGGCAGCTCCCGATTCCCGATCAACCTTTGACATTGATCGATCATCCTTCACTAACGTCATCAACATATTTCAGCTATTATGTATCTCTATAAACCGTGCTTATCAGAAGTTGTTAGTATAACACACGTATAATGAAACGCGCGATTAAAATGTTAATAAAGTGTTCTTAATTCTGCGAATAATTTAGAATAATTACTATTTAACAAAAATACAATAGCGCATCATTACTCAAATTCGATTTATTAAGATAAGATTGACTTACTGTTAAAAAAGAACTGTCTTACATACTATAATAAATATATGATAACGATATAATCTCAAATTATTATTAACGTACTTTGCATGCAAAATACCGCTCACGAATTACTATGAAAAATCATCGTCATCTTCTTCCCCGATCAAATGCACCGATTCTCCGCATATTTTCTTCGTCACGCTGGCAACGCCATATTGTTCTCCACGACGTGAAAGAAATCGCCGTTGCCACGCTTGCCCATTTTCGTTATTCACCCGGCAACGCGACATTTCTCATGCGATACTGCATGCAAGCGCATGACTCCGACCATCAGATAGTCAATGGAGAACAATATGTCGCACTTTGAGGGATTTCGCGCAAAGGTTTCGATCTCTCTTGTATCTTCGTAACATGAAAATATCATCCTACAAATCAACGTTATTCGAATTTATGATGAAACAGTATTTTTGTGATTCTGCACTCGCTTCTACAAGTAGATAAACATTTAAGGCGCAATTATTGGATGTATAATGAGGTAACTTGTTAATTCCAATCTGCTTAGTTTTGACTGAAATTAATCTTAATCCTCAGTACACACAATGGGATTAGCGTAACCCCATCCGATTTTCATAGTTCATGTTTTCTTCCAATTCCTTTTCACTTATTGCAAAATATCTTTTGTGCTACGACATTTTAGACTTTCTAACTCAAAATTTTTTTTTTCAGTCTTCAAACGATAGATTAAAAAAATTTATTAAAATCGATGCATCATAATCTGAGATACAAACAAAAGTAAACGCTGGATTATAAATACCGAGATGTAGGTAAATACGGACTGCCAGAGTTGTGTGTACTCCGGATAATTTTTAAATGCTTTTTTAATATGAGTTTTTTCTAATGTTAAATGCTTATAAGTCAAAAACCATTTTATTTTTATAGCCTCCGTTATTATTCCTGGATTCTTTTAAATATTCTAATACGAAAAATATCAAGGTTACAATAGTTTTTGAATTAACTTTAACAAATTAACTTTAACAAATTATAATTCAAAAAGATATTATAGCCTTGACATTTTAGTATTAGGATTTTCGTCTCAAAATTACCTCAAAAATATGTTTTTAAGCGGAAATACAATAGTTCTGAAACACCCTGTATAGGTACCCAAATCGTATATGTTTTTTTAATTTTGCTCAATTATAACAAATATTTTTTAATTTAAAGTTTCTAATTTTTGCAACACTATATATATATGAAGCCTTTCATTTAAATTTTTCTAACAAACACAAATTTTGAAAAAAAAAGTTTTTTTTATTTTTACTTCCTTCTTCATTGTAATTTTGTTTATTAAGATACATATATTTATATTTATAGTTATAAGATACATATATTTGCTTGTTACCGTGCTTGTACTAATTGAAAAAAAAGAATAACAATATGTTCATTTTTATGAAAGTTATAAGCGATCAAATTGAATGAC
>Ga0157364_1000700_pt1 | contig 24902 bp, 6 predicted proteins | sample AttsexASBM2_FD_111476 | JGI IMG/M metagenome (GOLD analysis project Ga0157364, IMG submission 111476) | Fungus gardens microbial communities from leaf cutter ant in Ribeirão Preto, State of São Paulo, Brazil - Atta sexdens ASBM2 | ecosystem: Host-associated > Fungi > Mycelium > Unclassified ...
TCAAAGAAATTTTTTTCTTTAACCGTATAGTAAAGAAACATTTCTTTAAATCGAAAAACCTTTCTCTGGTTAACTTCATAATCTGTTCATCCGTAAATAGCATTTGTTCTTAAGGCTTTTAAAAAAGTCATAACATGACTTCTACATGATATCACTTTGAATTATGTCGTTTTCTTTTTAAAATGAAAAGAGAGTCTTCTACAGAGAATATTTAGAATTATGACAGTCTTGATAATCGACGTTTGAGAAAAAATTATTTATTTAGAATTCAATCATTGTAGCTCAAAGTGAATATAAACTGTTGTTGATAATATTTCAAATTATGTCACTTTTAATGAATTATTTCGGATTTATTATAATTTTATAGGATATCAAAAAAAAAATTGTCACAAAGAGTGATTATTCTTAAGAGCTGTGAAACGACAAAATGACAAAAATCACATTTGATTGTTTCAAAGAATATATTCTTTTTGTCGACATTATTTGATTAATCACTTTTTTAAAAATAATATTCCCTCTTTTCTAAGAAACTTATTTTTTTAAGTTGTGTCACTTTTGAAGTAAGAGAACAATATGATCTTATGATGTATTACAAACGAACAAAAATATTTTTCAACAGGATTATATTCTAGACATTGAGTTTCTTTCAAAAGAACTCTTTCAATTTACAATACGATTATCGCAACGTAGTTATTTTTCTAACATCTCATATTTTTCTCCTTCATATTTTGCAATCGTTGACGAAGAGAAAAATACCTTGAAGAGATTCGCAATATTCACATATGAAAACTCCTTACTCAATTTTATTCTTATTGTACGATCAGATGTTATAGAATCAATAAACTGAATGAAACCAGTGAAGATATGATAGACTACAGTAAGATAATAATGTCATATCGTTGTTTTTGAAGACGTGGAAACCGTATATTAGAAAAATGACTTTTTAAAATAATTTCTGCAAAAACATTCTGAAAGAAAATATAAATCAGATACAGGAGATGGAAGCAAATGTAAATTAAGATGAGAATAATACAATATTTGGTTTTGAAAAACACAATATTTATATTTAAAAATTAATAAAAAATATCGAATTACATATGCCGAAAATATTTTAGATAAATATTTATTAAAAGAAATTACAAAATATTTTTTAATATAAACATAACATAAAAAATTTTTATTAAAATTTTATTAATGCAATGTTGTTTAGGAAAACTCAATAATTCTCTTGAAAAAACACTTTATGTATAAAATTAGTACTTTGGAGTTGTATATGTCTTATAAAAGATAAAGATTGCATTTTAAATTTGTTGCATTTATATTTCTTTATAAAATAATATTCAGAATATGTACGTTTACATATTTCTGTAATATTATTATACATATCTATTAATATATATATATATATATATATATATATATATATATATATATATCTGTGTAGATACATTTTATAAATTTAAATTATTTATACAAATATACAATATATATAAATTTATATTAAGACACAATTAGTAACTTGATGTAATAAATAAATAACAAAAAGAGAGAAAGAACAATCAGATGTAATCAGCAAATGAATTACTTAACAAAATTATTTTTTCAGAGCGTTATACCTGATGGAAAAAGACCGAACGAAATATACGGCCGAGTTTGTTGTGGAAATCTGATCACGAGGATATTTCCTAGAAAAATCCTTTTTGTTGAGATTACTGACACAATAAGCTCTACATAAGCAGAGGACGACAGTCCGAAAGCCCTGAAAATCCATAGAGGTGGGAGAAGTGGATAAACGTGAAAGTAGGAACGCTTGTACCGCAAGTTAAAACAACGTGCTCGCTAACGAGAAGATCGTCATCCGCGTGTATAGGTAAAAGGATTTCAATCCTTTATATCTTTTTCAAAAATATCCAACAACGTCATAACAATGAAATGGTGTGCCGTTATGTGCCATATCTATAGTATTAGTTTCAGAACTGCACAATTATTTACACGAAGACATGTACGAAAACTATGAAATTGGAAATCTAGTTTCTAACTCTTCCTGTTACATGGCAAGAATGATTTTGTTGAAGTATCTAAAACTTTAACTAGATATATAGATCTGAAAAAATTTTTTATTTTTTATTCAAAAATAAATATATATCAAAATAATTATTTACGATACTCAAACTGGTCCCCAATAAACACTAACAATAATATGATATCAACGTTACAATTTTTTATGAAACTATCAAAAACTATGTAGAACACTTAAACACCAATTAACAGTAATACAACATCAACATTGTAATTTTATAGTTAACAATATAAATGTAATTTAACACATATTATAGATATAATAATTACATTAAAATTATTACATCGATATAAAATATACGATACAAAATATTATGTTATTATTTGATGTTTGTTAGATAGAATGTCAAAATTTTTTGCTTATCATGCTTGAAATTTCTGTAATTACTTTGATCATTCAACAAAATCATTATCAGATCTATATCTAGTTAAATTTTCAGATGCTTTAGCAAAATCTGTCTGTGCAAGGATAAAAGCAGAATCACTTCGTTGAACAAATAGTTAAACTACGGTAAAGCTTTACTGAATCGCTCAATTATTGCAATGTGCATCGTTCGTCCTTCTCCGGAGATGGAATTAGAAACAGCAATGGATGCATTAGTTAAACTAGAGATGCAATTGACCGACAAGGGTGAAACTGGCCGTTAATGTATCGCACAGTAAAACGTCCAGCGAACGCGGCCAGGCACTCAAAGGTTAGCCAGACCAGATTTTCCCTCATTAGGTCAGTGCTATTCTGTCCATCATCTATTCGTAGAGCAGCCACCCGCAGAGAGCGGAGGGCCCTCTTTCCACGAGAAGGGATAGGCGGATGAACAAGGAGGAAGGTGTCGCGAAGAGCCTTTATCTCGCCGATAAATTTCACAGATAGCGGGTGGCGAAAAAATTGGGTTAAGTCGCGCAGCCATATATCATCGATTTTCTCTCCGATTCCCATTATACCACCTCGCGAGCCCGCCTCTGTGCACTGTTCCCTTTTTATCCTCAGGACAGGCTGTACGGATCTTTACGAGGCTCGCAGCTTCCTGCGCGATACACGATCGCTCGGCCCTTCCGTGGCGACCGTAATATCTTTCTGTAAATTGGGGGCTGTGCGATCAAGATATACTTATTGTATATATATATATATAAGCGCAAACGTAAATTTAACGGATGAGTCATTTTTTTTGGAGGCTTAATATCAGATCTAATATTACGATCATACTGCAGGAGCGAATTATGTCCTTTATTAACCCTTAATCCTTATTACACAGGATGGGTCCTCTTATAAAAATTTAATGATCAATTTAATACTAGCTAATTTATTATCGAAAGGTAATAATTAATTATTGTGGAGTGTTAAAAACATTAAGCAACAATATTGTTAATACTTTTAGTACTTAAAATAGTACTTAAAATTAATTACTGTCTTTTTAGTATTAAATTGGTTATTATTAAATCTGTGAAAAACTTGGCTTAATTTTCGTCACTTTTATAAATATGTAAAAATTTCATCACTTTTATAAGTATGCAAAGATTATTAAATAATTCTCACATATATGTACATACTTTAATATTAAAAAAAATATTCTAAAAAAGGAAAAGACAGAGACTATTATATTGTCTAATCAAATGTTTCTAATATTTTAAAGAAAAGAAATGCACCGAAACTCGAACGACCCAATTCTTGTATATTAAGGATATATTAAGATAACACACAATGATTTTTCTTTAATCTACATGACGAGTTGTTTGTGTTTTATGTTAATTTTTATTGCTGTTTTACAAATACACAAAAATTATTAAGTGATCTTAACATCTTTAGAAAGTATTTGATATTTAAAAAAAAAATATACAAAAAGTGAAGGCATTATGAAATTGATTTATTTGAAATTGAAGACATCATTTTTATTTTATTAAAATAATTCGATAGATATTTATGACATACTTACTTTTGGTACATAAGTTGTTAGCTATAAAGTAATACTAATTATGTAGAAGTTTTTTGGATATATAGAATGAACGTAGTTTACACTAATATAAACACTAGTATAAACTAAAGATGGGAAAATGTTGCTCTTACGAAACGAGAAAGGAAATACCACCCTATGGAATATCACTAACTAGTATATAGTATAACTTTATACATTGAATACATGAGTACATTTTGTTATCAAATTTAACTCAATTATAATTTAAAAGTTATATTCAAGATTTCCAAGCTACAGTATAGTTAGTTAGTTATAAAATTAATATATCTACATACTTCTCACAATTACATAAAAAATACATATGTGTAAAACTATGTAAAACGTGCAAATTAAAATGCAACTTTTACAACAATTACATCCAGAGAAAAGATTGTTTTGATTTAAAGAAATTTTCTTTGCTATACGATTAAAAAAAAATTTGTTTGATTTAAACATTATTTTTTTAAATCAAATAAAATTTATTTAATTGAAAGAAATTATATTCAAATCCAAGAAATGACATTCAAATCATTGATTTCTTGAATTTGAACATGATTTTTTTAAATCAAATAAATTTTATTTAATTTTAAAAATTAATGTTTGAATCAAAGAAATGTTTTCACAAATGAAAGAAATTTTTTCTTTAACCGTATAGCAAAAAAAAATTTCTTTAAATCGAAGCAACCTTTTCTCTGAGTGTAGCACAGTAAACATTAATGACCAGTAGCTGTTACAACGTTTAAACAGGTAAACGTTTAAAGAGGTAATTTTGATGGTCGCTCCTAGAATTCAGCGCAAACTATGCAAAATACACATAGTGTTCCACAACTTTCCACTTATTTCTTAACTGCCTCTTTTCTTCTGAATATTATAATTAATTATTTATTCTCTAATATTCAAGAATTGAATTTTCAAGAATATTTTCAAAAAAAAGAAAAGCGCAAAACATGAATAATCCATCGTGTTAAATTTTGTTCTGACGACATCCGTTGTGGCGATAATTTTATGAGTATTTGCTATCTACGCTGAGAAAGCCAAGGTAATTACATAGATATTTAGCTAATTAGTTTACTAACTAGTTTTTCGCGATGCTAGGAAATTAGTTCTTCCGCTGCGCAAGCGATAGAAGGTAGTTTTGTGTAAGATTGGTTAAAGTTGAAATTCGCGATAATGGTCGCGTAGTACGGATAAATATAATTACCTAATCTTTCTCCCACTTGCGTAACGCTGGACCAGCAAAATAAGAGGAAAACAACAATAAAATTTTCTAAAACTCAGGTTTAATGCAAACATTTCTCTCTCTTCAACGTAAAACGAATTATACTAAAAATTCTGAAATTAATCTGCTGTATTCGAGCCGCTGGCTTGCAAAAACGTTACTTCAAAACTATTTTCCGTTAACCAAACCTCTCAATAATCAAACTCTAATTACTTTTCACGAGAACATGTCACAATTTTCCACAAAAATTTAAAAAGTTTTTTTTTTCTTTTTTACATGAAAAATATAAAAATTTGTTTTCTTCTTTTTTTTCAATTTCCAAGTGTTAATGTTGTATATTATTATAGTTTGATCATTAATTATATTTTCGGTGTAGCAAGTTTCATGCTAAATACCACCGCAAATTGATTAAAGTCAGATTAAGCTTACTATTTACTTTTAGTTTTATTCGTTAAAACTTTTTCGACGTGCACTTCTATAATTAGCAAACTCTGCCAACTTGATAGATTAAATCTTTGTGCAATCAAGTTTTTACGAAGGGAAACACAAAATTCATAGATATTACTACGTAGATATTACTATAATTGTTGTATTATTTTTTTACGAATACTATGCTCTTTGTGTAGCTTGCACTCTTGCATTAACTTTATACGTCAACATACGTGCTTTGCAGAAAAAAATCTAGAATGGCTTCAACATCAGTCGGAAATGTCCGACTTTAAAATTTCAGTTGACTTTACACTCAATAAAGTGAGTCTTTAAACGGACATTACTTGCTCCCATTGAAAGATGCAAGTTTCATTTGCGCCCAATTCTTTGAAAGCACTCTCGACTGGAGCACAGTATCGTTTCGAGGATACTGTCGCGATTGAAGATACACATTTCTGCTACAATAATTCAACATAGCAGCTGTAAACTTATTCTTCTTTGTAGTCAGTGTATAGCCAATTTCACGCGTCGTTAACAATGTCGCGCGTTTACGAAGTTAATATTCGTTGAAAATTTATGCAAAGTATTTGCCTGTTAATTATCACATTGATTCCGGTAGCGAATTCTTTGATCAATTTGGAATCAGTGAAAGATCAATTAAAATCGAAATTTCTTTAATTTCTATAATTAACAAGATGTTCCAAACTTCGCATGATACCTATGAATAGCAAATTTCTGAGACATTTTGAGATAAAATTCCTAATATCAAAATATCTAGTAATTCTTAAATGAAAAAGGTTTAGACTTTAGTCAATTGAACTATCCAAAATTTGCGCGCTTAGGCACATTGCACAATAGTGAAGATGTTTTCAATTCTATTAGCTAACTTTAAACCTTTCTTATTTTAGAGCTATTGTAGCCTCGACATTTTGATATCAGAATTTTCGTCTTGAAATTATCCATAGAAATATACTATTTATGGATCGCACGAAATCTAGGACACGATTTAAGATATTTTTGATATGTCAAATCAAATTTCAGATTAAATATCTTTTAAATTCTATTATATATTAATTTTCCGATTACAATCTGTTTTCACAAGCGAAATTTCGTTCTCAAAATAAAGAATGGCAAAGATCGATTCTCTTATTGCTAAGACGTATGTTTTTAAATAAATTTTCAATACATTTCTTTCCTCATTTTTGTTCAAATTTCAATTTTTATTAAATAAAGATTTTAATATTCGAGTTAAAAGATTATAGGCGAAGAGGGTAAAAATATTATTACATGGATGGGAGATTACTTAGAGATTATAATTTTATTCGCAATATATTAATTTAACTGCCAGCTATAAGTTTCTGGAGTCTTTCTTATTTTTCTTGTAAGATCAATTCTGCAAGATTTATAGAACAATATATTATTAGTTGGCAGTTATTTGGAAGGATTTTATATATGTTGTAAATTCAAGTTACTTTACACTTTACACTAACAAAAAAAAATCATATGCGCTGCTGTAGTGGCCTAACGTAGAGCTTCTGTGGTCGCACCTCTTTGCAAGCTGATACAAACGTAATTTCACGCACTGCTAACATTTATAATAGAACGTAACAGTCTCGTTAACGGCGGGATAATTTGGAGCCGTGCAAGCACACGTGATATCAAAAGCAATGGTTTTGCCGTTTCGCTGTATAGCTTCGGTCCAACGTTTGCTCTCATCCGTGAATCTCATTAGCTCGGTGCGTTTCTACGCGAGTTTTTATCTCTAATCGATCGAATCGGAATACGAGATGACGGAGATGCGCGAATTCATGTGCATCCGTCAGTATTTCACAGTTAGGTAATTACATTTACATTAAATGCGTAATAATATTAATTGCCATCTTCCAATTAGTTGCATTACAATCGCATATCGAAACAGAATTTCTTGCGTGTTTAAGCGGGAAATAAAAGCGTGGCAATGAATAACGGGAATGAATTTATCATTTCGACTGTATAGTTGCAGATTGAATGAGTCCGAGTAAAAATTTGAATTTGAATCTGCTTATTCTCTCGCGATTCTTCGCCAACAGCGCTTTACGCGAAATTATTAATATTGTTATCGATTTAATAATAAAATTGCATGTTGCCGTTTTCCATCGGTAAAATTATATTTGCTTAAATATCAAAATCGTATTGTAATATTAAAGAGAAACAGCAAGTTCAAATGAAGCCATATGATGTTAATTATTTTACAAATTTTATACAACGCAAACATTTTCCCTTCCTGTATAATATATATATATATATATATATATATATATATATATATATATATATATATATATTTAAGCCTGTCTGCAATCTAATTAATCAACACCGAAGTTGAAACAAAGTTGAATCGTGAAACTCACTGCGAAACATTCCCGACGATCCTACTTTCATGACCGATCGCCACGAAAGTTTCGACAGTGATACGACTTTCGCACCAGGTAGCCAGGAACTCATCACATTTACATTACTTCGCAATATCGATTGATACCGTGTCGAAACTTCTAAACAGCAAACCAGCTGTTTAGGATTACTCGTCCGCACCAATTAAACCGTTTTGCATGAATTTGCGGCACTGGTAAATACCAGGATAAAGCACGGAAAATGATAAACCTTGCGATTGCGAAATTGTTAATACAACAAACAAAGCTAATTATTTATTTAAAACAAAAATTGCATTGTATATACACGTTTTTACTTAAACATTATAAAATGGAGTAATTTTAGTTCAAAAATTTTAACTATTATAATTTACTCTTGAGTCAGAGAGAAAGAAAATTACTGGACGTCAAAGAAGAAATATTTTCAAATATCTTATGATTTTGATGCTGTGAAGCATATTTTAGACCAAAGTTATTTTAATACCAAAAGTTCAAAGATACCCCATATTACAGTATTTAAAAATGTAACTAGAACGAATTCGAAAATAATTTTAGATAATTGATAATTGATAATTATGTAAGACACTTAAGTATTGATGATAATTTTACAAAAAATCTTAATATTCATAGCAACCATTGCAGTTTAAAAGTCCTACATAATTATTTTGACGAACAAAGTTATTTTTAGATCTGTATCTAATTTATTTTTTAATTTATTTTTATTTTAGCAAAACAAAAAATTAAAGATTTGTATAACGTGACTGAAAATTGCGCCCGAATAAAATTATTTATATTGTGACGCATTATTGAGCATTATTGATTATTTGCTTCAATCTTTGTTTTCCAATTATTTGTAACTCGAAGATAAATTAAAGTATTTTTTAATCACCTTATTTCTTATATAATTCGTATTACAAACAAGTATTTCTTCTTTTATTGCGGTTTTGCTCGTAAATTTTTTGTTATAGCTATGATGATTAGCACGCTTGCTTGAAACTGAATTAAAATGTTAATTTCTCTTCCTCAAACAGAGAGTGTATCTTTTTTACGACTTTCTGAACATGACAGTCTGCTTGGCAAAAACACCAGACTTGAACTATCTTGAATGCTATCCTGTGTAGACAATTGTGCGGATGCCGTCGTTTTTACCGCATGAAGAAACAATGCGACACAAGAAGCGAAGGAAATAAAGGATATTCACGCCCTATTCTTAGTGGATAAAATGATTGGTATTTATTGACGATCTACGATAATCGCCAAAACAAAGTACTGGTGATGTTTTAATTCCCGGATGGTTAAACGGCTGACTAAGCCAGAAAATTACTTTCTTTGAGATAGATAATGCGCTAGCTTTCCGAAAGGAACGTAAAAGTTCTCGTCTCAGCTACGCGGTTATTGGATCTGTGTAGCATAGCAACGGTAACAACGAAGATGATGACGATGACGAAGACGACGACGAGGACGACGACGACCATCGTCAGTCTATTGTCGCGATTCTTCTTTTAATTAAACATACCGTCTATCACCTCGCTGTGGAAACAGATTATCCATTAAAACAACGTTCCTTGCTTCTTATCTCCTTGTTGCAAGTTCTGCGGAAGAGGAACATTTGCAGGATGTGAAGCAACGGTACGGGGATTCGAGAGAGCCGCACGTCTCGCCAATTGACGTATTTCGTTCGCAATTATTCCTCTTCGTGCGTCATAACTTTTCGTACGTATAACATGGATAGTGATGTTAAATAATACGATTAGAGATTATTTTCATCTTTTGAAATGAAGATGAATATGTCGAATTCTTGTATTTGTTTGCCATATATAAACAAACATACAACGCGTCAATATGAAACGTATTTATTTAAATATCCTCATACCGACGGTAATTTCGATAATAATGATTCATTGTTTTTTGTTTCCTTATTGTGATAAATATTGGAGGTTAATATTGATCCTTGTTTAAATTTGAGGAGCGTATTTAATAAAGTAATAAATAAAGTGGGGAATGAAGATAAAAAGTTGTAACGGAAAGCACTATTCTCCGTTCTGTTTCGCATAAGTGACAGTTATCTGCGGGGATTGAAGTTCACGAGTAAAATGAATTACATTTTAATTGGTTTTGTACAGTTTCCACAATTCGCACCTTCGTATTACTGGAGTACGAGATGGGAGATTTTCACGATTAAATAAACGGTCGCGACGCAAGAGCAATTATGTCGAGATGCAAGCCACGCGATGTAAACCCGTGAAATAATTCTTTACTTCAAGCTTGCGGAAAAGGTGAAACTGCCGACTGCTTTTTTTTTCTAGTGGCCTAAATTATCTTTCTTTATAAAAAAAATGAACATCGCATGGTCGGTATGGCCACAAAATATAGATACTTGCAGAAAATAAGCTGACATAAATATGAAATTATTTACGTAAAAAAATTACAATAAACTGACAAATATTAAGAATGAAAATTATTCAAAGAAAAAACATTTTACGCTTGGAAACCCGCAAGCATATTTTTTTTTATTCGCATACGCGAGCATCTGTTCTCTTCGTTGAAAAATAAATTAAAATATCGTGATAAAGGAAAACATTTAATTTATCACTTATTAAAATAATAAAATATAAATTACTGAAAAATATTGAATAAATAGTTGAAATAATACATTTTATTGTATTTATAACATTTCGACTGCTTATTCAATATTTTCAGTAACTTTTGCATTAAGTATTTATTTTAAGTATTACGATAATACATAAGAATTTTATAACATAAATATTAGGTTACACATTATATGGATAAACATTAATGTTCTCATTGCTCTTATTATTTTTTTATTATTCTTTCATTATTGTGCACAATATTTTTAACATTCCTCAGTCTTTCTTTCAACATAAATTCTCTTACAGTCTTTCAGATTAAATTCAGATTTATTACCTTCATATTTATGCTTTTTATAACAGAAATAAGAAAGATTTTATAATGCTTCGTTGCAAATAAATCTATGCATCACGCAACGTATGTTGTCTGATTCTGTTTTCGTCACCCGGTTTGTATATGTATAGCTATAATCAGATCTCTGCTTCCGCCAACGGAAATTACCGCTTGCGGCATCATCCGGAAATTCGCGAACGAACCTGTCTAATAGTAATAAGCGGTACAGCCGCTTGCTGATCCTGTCAGTACGGATCGTTTTGCCGGAAATTTTGGTATATTAACTCAACTTTTTGGAAAAATCTTAAGAAACGAATTTAGTAAATTCTGTTCTCCTGCTTCCCGTTCTTCCCAATCTTCTTTGACTATGAAAAATGTGCACAATGCTCATTGAGCAATAAAAGCTTAGCCTATAATTATTCGGATCTTAAAATTTAATTGCACGAATTAAATCGAAATTAATAATTTGCCAAACGAAACACGACACTTTGAATGCTCTTGCATCTAATTACTCATTTTTAGCCACAGAGACACATCAAGCTTGCTATTAATTCACTTAGTCTCCTTATTTACTAATTAATATACGAATATTTAACTAAAAGCGAATATTTAAACATTCTTCCTACAATTCTTCTAGAAAATCCATCTGTCGGACATTGAAGCATTTATGAGCCTCGATGTGCTATTTAAATCGTAAAACGTCTAATTAATCTCCAGCTTTCGCCATCTCAGGCACATACTGATGTTTTTGCACGTTTCATCGAGTCTAGTACTTGTAGTATCAATGATAATCTGTAGCTGCATAAATTTCTAGTTGCCGCGGTGGCGCGGCGTTCCAGGACGAATTCAAGTGGATCCAGAACTGTGATAACCGACGCATAAATCCTTCAGATCGAGCAAAATCGGAACGGCAAGCAGGAGAACGTCACGTGAAAATATTTGCCACGCCAACGCTTACAGCCTTTTAGAGTACTTTCATCACGGCATCTCGGGAATATCTTATTATTATCCAATGATTCGTGGAGGAGGTGAATCACGTGTTTAATGGAATATTTATTAAATGTACGAACATTTTAAAAACTTTAAAATGGAAAAGATAATTTATAATACCTTCATTTTATATTTCATGGATATAAAAGCCATATAAAACAATATTCTATATACATTATAATCTCCTCTCCGTTACACAACGCATCGTCTCTCCATTTTTTTACATATAACAGCTTCGTAAAAAATTGCATAGTAGCTTCAAATTAATTTTAGCTGAACTGGGTCTCAGCAGCATTTTAATTTGTCTTTCGAGAGATACTTAACGAGAAATATTAAAAAGCTGGTGCGAATTAGCGCAACGTGAAAAAGAGAATCCTCAAACAAATTTTTGCTTAAGAAATTTTTATTTTATTTTACATTGAATAGAAAGACTATACAGATGAAAAGAAATGTGGTTTAAAAGGTTATACCCTTCTCTACATAAAATTTATTTATTTTTTTTTTAATAAGAAGCAGAAACTTTTTCGTTGCACAATTTATTTAGTTATAAAAAATTGCTGTATGTCAATTATTCTTATGTTATTTAAACAATACATCATGCAGAGAGATTTTCTTCGGAAAACTATATTGCTTTTTATCAGTAAACTTATAGGCTTTATTGCCCCGAGATTTTTTCCGAATTATAAAAACAAGAAAGAATGATGTTGGAAGAGGAGATGCAAAGACACAGAACTCGAAAGATTTAGGATTGATCGATGACAATATCTGATAAAACATAAATTTCAACGACCAACGACGGTATTCGTAATGACAAAGAGAAATAGTGCGGTAAGGTATTCGGAACAGGACAAGCCGAGATTTGTATGCGTATTTTACTGTATCGTTTGCGACAACTTTTATTTCCCGGATGAATAAGAAGATAATTTTCCGAAGAGCGTGACAAAGAAGATAAAAGATGAGAGACTACGTAAAGGAATAACAAGGGATAAAGTACGATGTTCGTGATAATCTATTACTTAAAATTATATGAACGTGTCACAGTCATGTACGCACTTGAAAACTGATTGTATGCGCAGTACGCCTCGGTAATTGAGTTTACCTACGCTGCGCTTTTCCAGAGCACTTGATGCTGCATGCACAGTGAATCTCGCGTAATTTTGCGACGGACGGACGAACGGATCGGTCTCATTGAATTATCTGTTAATTTAACCGTTTTTGCACTACTTTAATACAAGTGCCTTAACAAAATTCCTAATTAAATGTGAATAATTTTATTCTTTTAATTTATGAATTATGTGGCGAATAATCTCCAACATGATCAAAACGCTAGAATATCAGGCTGAACGAAAAATAAATATTTTCAATGTTTTTAATTGCAAAATAGTTTTATTTGAAACATTCCATTAGTTAATGAAATTTAAAAATTTATTCAATCAATAACTGGCAAAACTTTTAGTTCAAAAGTATAGAAATTATTATTTTATAGATATAAATGGATGTAGAAATTATTTTTTTAAAGATTTTCATTAAAAAATTAAGTAGCATAGGTATAATTATGTATATATTATTCTGTTGTATATATGTAAATCATTAATCATTATGATAATAATCATTGAACAGATCTAGATAATCAACAAGTAAGCATTAAATCAAAATTCATGATTTCGATTGCATAATAATTATTTTCTAATATGGAAAAATTTATAATTTAAATATTTTAAGGATATAAAGAGTTTATTATACCAAAATAATAACACAATTGCAAGAAAATGATGTCTTGTAAGAAAAACATAATCTCTCAGTAGCTAGGACAAACATCAGATGAAGATTGAAGATCTAGACAGCAACAAGAAGAATTCAGTCATACGTCATCAACTGTGTTCGTTTTCAGAATTCTTTTTGCAAAAAGAATTCTTTTTAGAGAGTTCAAAAAGAATTCAGAATTGATGACATACGACTAAATTCTTTTTTAACTGTCTGTGCTATTTGGAAAGAGGACTTGATGCAGTTCGATTAATCGTCTTTCTATTCAAATCTTTCTTTTCTATTTCTTTAATTATGAAGCAAATGCTTGATTTATATTATTTAAAATCAAGAGGAAATATAATAACATTGATATATAAGAAAAATATCATTATTGTTATTGTGATGACGTTTTGTGTTCAAAAATCATTACGAAATTAATGATATCGCAATGAAGAATAAACGAAGAAAAAGCGGAGTGATAAATTACTGGATCCAAAATCAAGTGTTGTAATTAAATTCGACAAATCTTGTTAACAGTACAAAACCCGTCGACCATTTCCATTTCATATAAAGACGGCGTTGAACAGTGAAGAGTGTACGCGTCGAGACAGAAATATAGCATTCTGTACATTTTCCGGCGAAACATTCCTCAGCGAAGCGATTTAATTGAAAATCTCGCCGACTGTCGCGACTCTGACGGCAAAAACTATCTCGACACTTTTATTATGAGCACGCTTGTGATCGAGATTTAATATATCGCAATGTTGAGCATATTGTATATTGTTTCTTTGAAGTAGGACAATAGCCATTCATGAAGCATAGGAATTAAAATAAAATATAGAAATATAACTAACGAAATATATATTTATCTTTTTAAAAATTAATTTTTTATATGTGTATACCATCTTTTGTTTAAAAAAAAAATACAATACTATAATTGACAAATTTAAAAAGAGAAAAAAAATGAATCTGTTTTGTTATTTTATTATGGCTTTTTCTATAATTTTTTCTATGATTTAAATATACTTCGTTCCGCAGTATGTGCACAGCTGTTGTGTACAATATCTGTGCTCATATAACATTTCCATTAAATGCTCATATAACAGTTTTCATATATTAAAGGAGAAACGTTTACCTAACTAATTTTCCCTTAAGTCTATTTTCTACTTGATATACAAAATGAAAGAGAGAGAGAGAGAGAGAGAGAGAGAGAGAGAGGGAGAGAGAGAGGGAGGGAGGGAAGGAGAGAGAGAGAATTTAGGCTAGAATTCTACTTATATAATTTTTTACATATGCAAAACACGAAGTCATATCTACATACATTACTAAATACAATATTAAAAAAGTATGTAAAATTATATAAATAATATGTGCAAAAATTTATAGTAGAACCCGGTCCACAAATCATTTATAGTAAAACCCATTTATAGTAAAATCCACAATATGAAGTCTATTGATTTTTAGGACCGTTTGATATCTACTAGATTTTGATCTTTGAAAGAAGATTGATATTTTATCGATGCAATTGAATCTTTCAATAAAAAATGTAGTCGATATCAAATCAAACAGATCGAGAAATCAATCAATATTGATTTGATTTTGACTTATGAATTAAGGAAATATCTAAAATTGCGTTTAATTAACATTTTTGATACATAAATATAATTAAACTTATAAGTTTTTTATACTTTACTTACGTATATATAAATATACATCTTTAATAGTGGATCTTAAAACTATCCACTATAGGGTAACTCCGGCAAATACATCGCGCTGGGATTTACGCCGCAGAAGTTAGAAAAAAATAGAAGGAGTGGGAGTGATTTTCCCGCAACTACTGTTATACGCCTTATTTATTATATTAATATAGTGTTACGGTTTCAGTTTCTTACTGTTAATATTAATGAAATTATTGTGAGTTAAATCGATTTGTCACTTAAGTAGCACTATCATAAATTATAATCTACATAAAATGATTACTGTAGGACGTGCAAAAAACTTAACTGGTTATTTCGTGATAAATGAGTGTAGAGGAATAATAAAGCATGTATAACAAATATTTTGCTCTTCTTTGTTTAGTTTGTTGTCTCGTATATCCACCTTGGGATATACATTTTTAACGGGATTTATGCCTAAAGCGTGCGCAGAATGAATTTAGTGCACTAAATGCAATAAATGCATTACATGAAATATATATCATGTCATAACACTTGTAATACATGTGGGAAGATTGTAATTATTATTTATTAATTTATATACATATTTATTATTCTTATTCCTTAATAAAACTTTATAAACGCATTTTATAAGTTATTGTGTCATTTTACGTTTTATTTATACGCATTATTTGTAAATTTTTCATGAGTCATACATACCTCCTTCCCCTCCTCCCTGAGTAATCATATATCTCCCCTATGGAATAACGGCAAAAATGCAAAGGTTTAAAAAAGTTCATTTTTTTAAATATGAAATATAAATATTTCAGATTTCTAATATTTTTTTCATAATAGTGGACAGTATAAATTTTTTATTGATAGTTTGTTTACTTCAAACATAGTAAATAATATTTAATAAATTAAGTTTTTGATATGTGCTACGTATACATCGCGGAATTATCCTAACTATTAAAATTTTACATGTAATTTTTTGTGGGTGTTATAATACATGACGTTTAAAGAGGGATTCTGGTCTATAGAAACTTCATTTTTAGACTATTTTCAAGAATTTTTTTTGAAAAATTTGTAAAGTCTATTCAAATTAGGGGTTTTCCTACATATTAGTACATATTTCAAGTATCTTTTAGAATTTTTTTATTATAATTTTCCAAGAAATAAGTCTTATATAACAGTTTGTGTAAGATGAAATCTTATTTATGAAAAAAATAAGGCGCTACACGATGACGATGATTCTGCTCGTCTGGAAGAAAAAACCAAAGAGATTCTTAAAGCATATGAGTTTGGCTATCGTTTGACCTAAAATAAAAAGATATTAGAAAAAAAAAAATGTCATTTTGAATTTTTTCATTTTTAAAGTGCTGTAAAATAAATAAAAATAAACATTTTGTAGACTTTATTGTAGACGAGAACTATATATGTGCTAGAACTATATATGTGCTAAAGATGTGCGCAAAATTTGGACGCAATTGGTCAAATAGATTTTGAGAAATTATAGTCAGCAGTTTAAAAAAATGCTGTTTCAGAAAAGCAGTTTAAGAAAAACGCGATTAAAGTTTTGGTTATGTAGAGATAATACTGGAATAATATTATTTAATCAATTTATTATTACAGGATTATAAAGGGCATATTTCTCCTTCTCGTACATATTCTGCAGAGCCACTCTTTCGTCTCTGATCTGCACTGAGCTTGTTGGTCTTTTCCGAAATATACAATATACTTTATTATCTGCTCCTGAGCACAGGGCAGAGCTCTTTACAAAGGTACCTACATTCCAAGCACTATATCTTTGTAACCTTTGCGAATCCGCAAAAATCCTTTATTTATTCTACAACCCAAATACTTGCGAATACAATTTAAAAAAATCGATTTTTACCCTCTAGAATTCCTCTTTAAAGTCTAACATTGTAGAATATTATGAGATTTGTCTTCTAAATCTCGTTACGAATTACAGATCCCCTAAGATTAAAATTCACTTGACAAATTGATCTCCATTCGGATATCATCTCAATTTCTCGTTCATTTTGAAAGTAGGATATTTTAATTCTTGTTGTCTTTTCTTTCCATGTTTCCGCGTTTCCCTACCATTTTTAATTATACTAAATTGATTAATTTAATCCAACTTTGCAAGCTTCGAAATGGCAAGAGAGGTTTTATCAATGATTATGCAATGATTATGCCCAATCATATTAATAATTACTACATGTACTCTGCCGTTTAGTAAATATAATTTAATATTACTATACGTGTTTACTCTCGCACAGTATTTCGCGTGCACATGCAATGCTTGCATTTCCGACACGGTTCAAATGTTAGAAATTCAAATGCTCTCAGATAAAACTTAATACATACCCTCCTTTCCTATCTCTTTACACGCTCAATTCGTATTTGAATGCCTCCTTGCACTTTTAACTCTTTCCACCTACCTTTGCCGATACCATGGTGAACTACGAGAGGAATATTATATAATCGCGCACCACATATGGTATGAAACACGTCACGAATTCCATAGCAAACGTGTGACATAGGTGTCCCAGTAGAGTGGTTTATCGAAACCGCGATTCGTAGAGCAGCGAATAGACATGCGACCTGCATTTAGCACGATTCACGAATGCGTGATTGCACTCGATACAGTTTCGATATTTGGAATCGTCAGCGTTTTGCTTTCGATACCGAGTTAAATATTGCCGTCGAAACTTTTTTAGGAAGGATAAATTATTCATGTTACTCCACCAAGAGTAAATATCGAAAAAAGCTGTATGTTAAAATTAAGAATTTATTGTGGATAATATAGACATGTCCAAAATTATTAGGCAGCCGTTTCTCTAAAAAATAATTGAATTACTTTTTTCTTTCAATAAATGATTTCTTGAAATTAGTTAAAATCCATGCATGTATATTTTCATGGAATTTATTGCGTAATTGGGTTCGTAAATACCTATATTAAATGTTAGTATAATATGGTTATAAAAAATAGAATCAATATCATAAATTCGCTTCTTTTTCTCTTTTTCTTTTTCCATAAAACTTTTCTTGACATCAACCAGATACAACATTTATGAGTTCACTGAAAGAAAATCCAAAATCGAAAATGTACTTTAAAACAAGATTTAAAGAATGCGATTTTTGAAAAATATACGTAATAAAATTCACTTATTGCAAAAAACTGCAGACTTTATCAAAAAGACTTGTAAAAATGATAAAACTGAAATAAAATTAAAAAATTAAAACTTGATAATTTATTAATAAATGAAGCTGTTAAATTTTGTTGAATTTATTTTAATTTAACGTACTAATAACTGAGAAATTTATAAAGGTGCTTAATAATTTTGAACATATCAGTAATTTTAAAATATTAATTATGTCGATTTATTAAGCTTTGAAAATAATCTCATAAGATTATTATATTATACGTATTAATTAATTATTCGATTAATCTTATAAAAAAAGAAATAAAATCCGCTATATATGTATAAAATCAATACTAAGCTGCGTAAAAATACTAAAAAAAGAACATAAGATTGCAATAATAATAAGAGGGAAAAAAATTGAAATAATATACAGACAATCGTGAGTGATGTCACTAAACAATCAGAATTGGCAATTTAAATAATCAATTGTGTTATAGAAAGTTACTCTAATTAAATATAAAAAAGATTTTAAATTTTAAGAATGTTTCGACTTATTTTGCGAGCACAAATAATTAATTTTGTGATGAAGGAATTCCAAAACAATACCATACTTTACAATAATACTTAATGTTATAACGTATCAGACATATGATATGATGAATTCAATTAGTTTGAAACAGAAAATACTTTTGAAGCATTTATAAGTACTGAATTCACATAACATAAAAGCACAAAAAACGAAATTTATGACTTTAGCTAGCATAGCATCAAATACGTCACGCTGTTTTATTTTTAATACAGTGCATTAATAAAGAATAAAATGGATAAACCAACGTTCAATATATTTTTCGGTCTCACAGCATATATTGAATTTACAACGATACATTTGTTGCATTGTTCATGAAAGAATCAGCAAAAATTCTATTATTCTGGTTTGCTCTAATATACAAGATGAAATATTTCAAACGTAATGGGATAAATATCTCGAAAAATATGGAAGATATGGAAAAACATTTTATATAAAAATTATGATTCTATTTTTTAAATCTTATTTTTCCTTGAGTAAAATTTGTTCACGTATTCATTGTTTCATTTTTTATCTTAAAATATTTTAGAGCCGCTGTAATGGTTTTCTCGTAGCAATTATCTCCTATAGCAATTACTTGTAATTATTAATTATAATTCTTATTATTTAGAAATTTTAGTCAAATGAATAAACAAGAACTAAATCTAAAAATCACATTATATTTTTAAGGATTTTACATGTATTTATTTATGAAAATATTACAGCTCTTTCTAACTATAAAAAATATTAATCAATAAAAAATTATTTAAAAAAAATAAAATAAAGTTTTTGAAAAATAATCAATAAAATAAAAAAATTTTCATTTAAACTATAAAATTGTATTGTTAAATATATATATATATTATATATATATATATATTAGTTTTATTGAACTGTTTTATAACATATATTTTTATAATAAATATAGATTTTCAATTTCAGTCATTTTTTGCAGGAACTGTACACCTGATACATCTTTAATTACGAATTTTATTAGAAAAATTCGAGTAAATTTTACTAACTGAAAAAATTGTAATGTAGATCCGAAAATGGCTATGATGTCTTTTTTCTCAAAGTGCTCTTGCATCCTTTACACGGTCAAACTCACGTTCGTGCAGCTTCCACATCGAATAAATGTGCACGCACATAACCATGCACGGTGTAAATGTAACATTAATCCTTATATAAGTGGAGATAATGTTGACGCGACATACCATGAGCAAGGAACTACTAGTTATATTTAAACAGATTTAATGTGCGCAATTCCGACGTGGAATATTTGGCGAACTCACGAGAAGGATTAATTATTTCAGATTTAAGTTATTTGTCTTTCAAACTACTAAAATAAATTTCATTTAAAATATAGGTATACATATACAAAACTATCAGTGAACAACATTTGAATATAATTAAGTTTGAAAGATAAATAATTAAACAATTATTTTTCTTTCGTGAAAGAAGATTCGTCAATGAAATTTATGAGGTACACACACACACACACACACACACACACACACACACACACGATATTTTAAAATTGATTAAAAATGAAAATATTTAAAAGTGGAAAAGAGAGAGAGAGAGAGAGAGAGAAAGAGAGAGAGAGAGAATTATTAATTAAAATTAGCTTTGTGCTTATAAAATTTCAATAAAATTAATATTATCAATTTATCGTTGACATACAAAAATTTTTGCCATCAAAAAGTATATGCGATCTCTAGTTCAGCATCATATAGTTCAATCACTTTTATTGTAATCTTCTTACTGAAAACTTTGCCTCCGCGCTCGAAAGTTTATGTATTTTACCTAAGACGAGTTATATATAAACATTATTTTATTATTTCGTGTTCATAGTACGTTAAAGAAGAAAAAATGAAGTTTGTTTGTAATTTGAACTTCTTTGTATCATTTTTATTGTTTCCGCGACGTGACACGATATATGAAGTATGCATATCTAATAAGAACGTTCTTTCAAAACTCGCGACCAAAGATTTTTTACCAAGTTATTCAATTTCATAAAGTTATTCATCGAATTTTTGCTTCACTTTATTTTTTAATAAAATTTTCCAATAAAATTTGGTCAACAACAAATTAATAGGGCGTTTCGTGTAGAGTCACAAACTTCTATGCGTGAGTTTAATAAATGCTACCGATCGAACACGAAGTTGAGTAGCAACGTATTTCAATCACGAGTTAAAATTAATTTTGGAACGGATTAGTTTGTATTTTCGTCTCATCAGATTAATTTGTTTCAATAATCATTTGGGTGCATCATTTTGAGGTTTTATTAATCTAGGTTTAAATAAAATAGGATCAAGCAATCATGCAAATTAATAATAAGTTCCGCGATTATTATCCAGTTCATATTTTAAATTTATTCTCAAATTTTTTAAATGTAGTTTTATCGAAATTTCAAATTACTACAAAAATTATAATTTATAACTTTCTTTATTTATAAATTATTTAGCATCATGTGTAGCGATGCTAAATTATAAAAAAATTATAAAAAAATTTTTAGATAATTAATTTTCATACTACGTAAACATAATTTTATGTTGTCCTATATATAAATATGAGATGTGATCATATATTTATATTTCAGTTATCCATATTCTTACTTTATTTAAGTATATATAATTTTTACTAAATTCAAAAGTTAATAGTCTTCTCTTCTTCTGAGGATTTATCGTATAATGTCACTAGTTATTTTTCTTACAAAAAATGGAATGTAGCAATGCCAATAAACTACTATGCCATTTTTGTGTTTTCAGAAGCGTTTTGCATACATTTGAATCATTTGTAAGCAGTATTGTGAAACCCCTTTTTCTCTTCCGCACTTCTTTCATCTCCGTCGACGTGTACACACGGTAGCATATACAGTTCATACGCGATGGAATTTTTCTTCTCTATATGAGTTCGCTTCTTCAATTTCCTACGTTTCTCAAGTCACTGAGCGTCGAAAGAACATTGCGTCGCTTTACTTTCCAATCTTTCTTTCTTTGCCGAAAGGTTTTTGCACGAATGGGAAAAGGTTTTGCGACCAACGTCCGTGGAGACTGATATTGCATTATCGACAACAGATCGACAATTGACCTCAAATATTGCAGTGGCGATAGCCCTGCGAAAACTGCATAGTATCAATAAACGGGGATGTAATAAATTCTTTGCCAAAAGATGCAAATATCATCTCATGAGATATGCACATTTTGAAATACATAAACATTTTTTTTATATTATTATTTTTTTAACAAGACATAATATATTACTAAAGATGTTAACTTTAAAATTTTACTTGCACGATTTATTAACGTACTACTTAGGTTGTCTCCCAAAAATTTCACTGTTAATCACTGAAAATTATAGTGCACATAATATAAATTATAGATTTTCAATGATGGCAGAGAATTTTGAAACATAACCATAATATCACATGAATAATGTCACATGAAATGTATTGAGAATAGAAAAGATACTCAATAACATAACTATTTTAATTGTAATCAACATTTATTTATATTAATTTATTAACTATTTATATTAATAATTATCGGAACAAAGACATGCTGTAAAAACAAAAAAATGATCAAGATTGAGGTTTGAAATAGTACAAGATTATTAAAATACAACAATTACATTATAAATTTAGTAGAAATAATGAGGAAATACCAAAACGATGTAAAATGATGTACTATAATTTGGTACTTCATCTGGCATATCAGAACAGTGATTTTAGTTTATACATGCTGGTATCTCAGAAGCTCAGATTACTGTGATATTTGATGAATGGTAATTAACGCTTAAAGCGAAAGCATACTGATCTGATTCTCCGGTTGAGATTCACATTTCCAATAACGCATGGATATGAATCAGCTCTTCGTTATGAGGAAATAAATTGGAAACTATTGTAGTAGCTGAAAAGTGATTAATATTCACTTAAACATTTCATAAACCATTACAAACATGAATGATAAATCTAAAGAAGAATCTGTTTTCCCTTATCTTATACTTATTTTTAGGTGTAAGTAAATAGAATTTTTGTTAAATAATTTTTTACTTTTGTTACAATACATTTCTTCGAAATAATAATTGTGTTCTTTATCCAATTTCAATTCTTGAATCTCTAATTGTACGTGTTTATTAGACTATCAATTAAAAGATATTTAATATTAATAAGTACCTTTTAATTGATAGCCTAATAGGCACATACAATCAGAGATTCAAGAAGTAAATTTAATTTATTGGAATATAAGTGAATATAAAAATTATTTAGCAAAGTTATTTTATATAAGTTATACAAGTTATTTTATATAAAAATTTAAAGTATTTTGCAATTAACCGGCAACAAATACATTTATAGGCACAAATGTACTGATAAATTAATAATTTAAATATAATAACAATAATATTTTTATATAAATATATATAAATTTTATATAAATATATATAAATATAATATTTTTAATAAAGTAAATATATATTATTAAAATAGAATATATTAAATCTCTAATTACTTTTCTTCTCAGCTCTTTCTTTAAAATAGTTAATAATTTATAAATCGAAGAAAATAAAAAGTATTTGATTTAAGCTAGTTGAAACTTTAAACAAAAGAATAAAGCAACAAAATTTTAAAATTTTCCATAATCGATACAATCGCAAATTCTATATTCACCACGATAAAGTAAAAAAACAATAGATAGTATCTATAAGAAATTGAAAGAGCAATAAACCGTTAACGGAGCTGTGTCGCTTTGAATTTTTATTAGGACGCGATTTAACGTTATTAGCTTACATTGTGCGATAAACATCCAATTTATTACTATTTGTAACGATGATAAGACGCAATGACGCAGATAGGCATACAATGAATAGTAGTGGATTATCTCGCTATTAGATAAAAATTCATTTTTGTCGATCATTACGATCGTTTTACGTGCAGTGATTACATTCGTCTCGCAATACTACTTTGGAGTGTACGTGAAACATGGATTATTCATGATACTACTGTAATATTTATCCGAAGCCGCGACACGCCACACGACGCGAACAAAATGTAACTTTTTTATCGCACGATTTCTCTCTTTTTGTTTCTTTTTTTCGCTTGCGAGTGCATGAATGTCCGGTTGTAAAGTAACCCTTGCGCGCCACTTCGAATGCATGTTAATTAAACGCAGAGGTAGCTCTTGTCGTCGCAGGTACTTTCCTGCCGTGGCTTTCACAATAATGGTACAGACGCTGCTGCAGAGAACTTCCACCTACTAATCGAGTTTTGTCTAAAATATCCTGCGGCAATTTCGACCCCACTACGCGAGGCACAGAGGTGTCGTTAATATTAAATTCAACCGTACTCTTTACCTTAACGCAATCTTTTTTTTTGCGACAGCAAAACGGATATCGCAAATATCAAATAGAACTATTTTAAATGTTCATAATACCAAAGTAACGATTCTCTATAATTAACAAAAATTTTTGATTTATTATTTCTAGGCAAAAATATTATCAGAATATAATAAAACATATATATAAAAATATATATTTTGGTAAGAAACTTTGCAAATTAATTTTGCAATATATTTTATAAAATGTACAGATTTAAAATTCTGATTTTACAGAAATGTTAAATTAATTATTTTAGTTTTTGAATACAGAAAATAAATTGAAAAAAAAATCGTAGGTATTTGAGATATATTTTTTTTTTGTTTGATTTGATTTTAAATATTAATAAGAGTTTACAAATTATTTTATGTAAGTTTATAATTATATATGCACACACACACACACACACACACACACA
>Ga0157364_1000701_pt1 | contig 24887 bp, 15 predicted proteins | sample AttsexASBM2_FD_111476 | JGI IMG/M metagenome (GOLD analysis project Ga0157364, IMG submission 111476) | Fungus gardens microbial communities from leaf cutter ant in Ribeirão Preto, State of São Paulo, Brazil - Atta sexdens ASBM2 | ecosystem: Host-associated > Fungi > Mycelium > Unclassified ...
TATAAATTTAAAGAAGATTAAACCACAATTAATTTATTTTTATTTTCTAAAAATTAAATAACATCAGTTAATTTATAAAATTGAAATAATATGTAAAGTTTAATATAATAAAGATTATATTTTTTATTTTTTATTTTTTATCCAATTTTCTAAATTAAAAATTAAGATTTTAAATTAAGATTTTGGCGCTATTGGTTATAAGAGAAGCTATATTAATTTATCCAGGGTTACACCTCTATTTATAGTATGCAAATAAGATATATACATTAATATATAAATAAATTGCATCATTATGAAAAATTCAACTTTTTTCTTCTATTTTCAATTACTAACAATGTCATTTATGTAATTCGTAAAAGGTAATTTTGATAAAACGTAATCTTGACCTTTGAACTCTGGTTCAATGATTACGAAATTCTCTCATAATTATCAAACAATGTAAACATGTTTTCTAAGATTGTCGCATTTATTCCTAGATGTCACATGTCCAAAATAAACATTAAAAAAGCACACAAACCCAGATGTTCCACCAATAAGAAACTTTATACCGTTCGGTACCGTTTTTTGGCTGGTCATTTTTGTTAAATTTGTTGAATGTCACGTCTGTATTAATCGTGTTATATCGATTGCACGTATCTTTTTATATAATTAATCACTCGTCATATAAGGAAAACGAAATAATTAAAAAACTGTTTGTTGAAGGACACGCGTCCTGTCAGTTGTACCGCTCATGACACAGAAGAAGTTGGAATGGTCAGAATCACTTAGAGTCATAAGTATATTCGTGATCGTCCTTTGGATATTCATGTCATACGTTATCAGCTGATTCGCAATTTACGAAAATAGCAGAAACGCCACCTTCCTATGGCATTGATACTTCGTATATGTTGAACTTGAATGTTGGATGCTTCATTTCATATGTGAAGTTATATTAGATACACAGCGTCATATCTAAATATTCATATATTATGACTGTGTTTGGACACACATATATTATTATTTATGAATAATATAATAATTTTTGTAATTTTAGAAATATTGTAAATTGTTTATATTCAGTAATTATTAAGTATATTATAACAGATATTATGTTTTCCTAATATTTAAATTTTTGAGATTTATTTATTTAAATTTTTGGCGATTCTAAATTTTTAATTGTTTCAATATTTTTCTGATCGGTCGGTAAAGAAGCTGATGACCTTTTATTGATAGTAGCTAATTAATTATTCATGAAGTTACGTTTTAATCGATTTTGTAAACCGCGAAAATTTAAATTCTTAAAACATCATATTAGAAATCATATTAGAAAAATATAATAAAATAAACATTAACTTAAAATTCCAAGAAGTGTAAGAATTTATGAAATAAGGCAAATATTTCTATAAAACGTAAATATTTAAATTCTTAATTAAAAAATTTACACAATATTAGGAGAAAATATTAAGAAAATTAAGAATATTAGGAAAATTATAAAATAAGAAATATTATTCAAAAATTTATTAATTTAGAAACTTTTAAAATTTTAGTTTTACATTAGACTTCAAGCGAAAATTTTAATTCTAATTTTAATTCTCATATATATTTTGCTATTGAATAATGTGGAAGCAATATGAATTATAACTATAAAGTACATAAAATTTCTTTTATTTTAATTTATGTAACAAACTTATACTTAAAAATTATTTTATGATTCTACATTTAATGTTATGTGAGAAAATATAAATTTATATTTCTTTATATTACATATTATATGTATATATATATATATATATATATATTTGTAAAATTATTTTTATATATATACAAAATAATGAGATTTATGATTGCTGATCTGTTAAAGTATCATGTGATATATTGGATGGTAATAGCTCAGGCTCAGTTAAACCTGTTATCATATGTCCATATGAATCTGAAGTCCTAAAAAAATTAATTTATATTCAATTGACAATTGAAAACACATTTTTAAAATCTCAAATACGTATTAATATACATACATCTCAAATATATGTATATTCAGAATTTCTTAAATAATCTACTGAAAAGTTGCTAATTTTGATGTATCACTTTTCTATCAACGCAGTGATAGAACTATCTAACTTGTATGTACGTATAACTTACACATCTTTTAGAAGATGTAAGACTTGTTTATGTTCTATTCCTTCCAGCCATAAATTCAATAACTCTTCTCGTTTACATCTCAATAATTGTTTGCAGGCATTCAGATTCTCCTTTACTGCATGAATTTTTTCTCGCGCTGATGTAACTTTTTCAGAGAGTTCACTGAATATCTAAAAAAATATATAACACAATATATACATACAATAAATTCAAAGTTTCTTGTTAAATTCAAATATACATATTCATATATACCTGCATAACTTCTATAAGATCCTGGTCATGTGATGAAACCAATTCTTCCAGTCGTTGATCACTTCGTTTGTATTCCTTTTCTAACTTGGCTTTCTCAATTTCACGTTGTTCATTTGTTTCACTCGCTGATAAAGCACGGATGACTGAGATCAGCAAACCACTCTATAGTTATGCAAGACATATGACACCTTATTCTGATAATTAAAATAAGAGAAGTTTTTTAATTATAAGATTTACTTGCCGTTTCTTTTGTTGGTTTGATCCCTCGCGGTGGTTTGATGGGAGGCGTTATATTCATTTTATAATTGTGAACGCTACAAAACGAAAAATTGTTACTTAACAATAAAAACTCTATATATACTTTGCTAGAGCAGCATTAGACATTTGTATAAATTAAATTTTACTTTAGATTTATGAATTTAATTTTTTTGTATTTATTCTTATTTATCAAAAAGACTTTTATTCTGAGATTAAGGTTAACTCTTCTCAAATAACTCTCTTCTCTCTTGAAGATATATAATATATGTATATTGGATATAAATGAAAAAAGTAGAGCCGAAAAACTTACCAATCCACTTAAATTAAAAGATTTTTTATTTATTTTGAATATAAAATTGAAACATGAATTTTTTATTACAATTTTTTTTTGCAGGTTCCTTCCTATTATTATAATTTAATTATGTCAGATTAAATTATTTTGTACACAAGACTTCTGTATTCTAAATTTTTCTTTACTCCAATAGTCATCTTCCTCCCTGTAAAATGTAAACAAAAGTCTCCCCAGTCTCCTCTTGCGTTTCTCTGTCCCTCTAGTTCATACTATTCATACTTGCCACATCACGTGACTACATGAAAGTCATTAGTCGCGTATCACATACGAGGACAAAAAGCGTGTAAATCAATTCTTATTCAGATATTAAAATAAGCATGCAATGGATTTCTCGAGCAAAATTTTGGCAGAGGAAATCACATGTAAAATTATCATTTCAGTTATGCTTTGAAATAAATTTTAAGAGGAAAGAAAAGAGGAATAAAAAAAAAAGGTATATGGAAAATGAAAATCCATCTTCAGTTACATTTTTTGTATTATACATTTATAATTTCTCGCAGCAAAATACAGTTCATGTCAAGGAAATGTGTTATGTATATTTATGTTCTATCGACAATTAAAATAGCTTTGCAAAATCGCAAAATATTTTCGTAAAGAATTTCTATTAATCGGAAGGAAATGCCTGTTAGAGGAGTAATGAAAATCGAATCTAATTCCTAGAATTATTTTATTAAAAAATTGTTTCATCAATAAAAAATATCTTGTAAAAAGTATCTTGGAAGCCAATAATCAAATTTAAACTTATTTGTTTTAAAAACAAAGATATTAATACATAATGCAATACGTAATTAGCTAGTATACTTTAATATGTTAAAGTTTATATTAAAAAATATTGGATATAAATTGAGGAATTATAGACAGTTTGCAGTAGTGTTACTCCTCTTTTCATTTTTCAAATATCACAGAACAAATTTTATACAATCTTATTTTTATTGTACAATATTTCAGTTCTTAATTGCAATGGAACTTACAATTGCGTTTCTGCAAAAAATAATTTCGGATTATCAATAACATTACCAAGTTTATCAAAGAGATATAAGAATTTTGTAGAAAATGTAGAATTTAGTACATCACGTATACATAGATTCATGTTCCCTTCTTTTGTATAGATTCCCTTAATATCTTTTCTAAACTTTTATGTTAATAGATGTTATAAATATTAATTAAGTTCATATATCAATTATATATACATAAAAAATTGTACAATTTAGAAAATTGTATATTTATATAATTAATATATAACTACGATTAATTATATAATTATATCAACTATAAATTTTTATATACACATACATATATATATATATATATATATATATATATATATATACATATATACGCATGTATTTCAAAGAACGTAAGGTTCTCTTAGAAGATAGAATAGTGCACAATTGAAAAAAAATTGTTTTATCAGTTACAACTGTGCAGAACTGAATGGGCTTCTTCTCATGTTACAAATTATAAACTTACAAACAGAAGAAAATAACAGAAAGTCGAGTTGCACGCTACGTAGAAGAAATATAAATCACATGATGCACTTTTTATAAAATATAAAATATAATAGAATATGAACGTCAAATATATTTCACCTAAGCACCATTATGTCTTCGAAAAATATAATCTGAATAAAATAAAATAAAAAGAGAAAAAGAAAAATGTTAACATACTACTATATACTTGCAGTAAAGCAACGAATATTGAATCGTATAAATTATTCAGGAATGTACCCTGTTGATAAAAATAAAATATTGAATTATATGTGTTCGATTATGTTTGTGATAGAAAACAAATATTTTTTTAAAACGGTCAAATATATTTCGGAAGAAGAAAGTAAAGCTTTTTCTTGGCTTTACATTTGTGGTAACTGATCAATTGGTGTGGCAAATCGGAAATCTTCTGGGAAGAGCTGACCTGCATGTGGGTACATCAATTTGTACGATTGTCGAATTGTGACATCAGCAACACCAGCAGTGTCTCCAATCTCCTTCTGTGATCTCTTGTCTTCTGATGCCTATGTAAGATAAAAATGCATGAAAATAAAATAGTGCCTGTTTAATTATAGAATGTAATGTCATCATAGTTTTGCATACCTGTGATGCCATATAAATTGCCGCAGCAGCGACAGAGATGGGCGATCTTCCAGGTACAATGTCAATTTCCACGGCTTTCCTAGCAATATGTGTGGCAGCTCTCTGTACCATATTGGGAAGGCCAAGATTGGAACAGAATCTGGACATGAAATCACCAGTGGTAATAAGATCCACACTGGTTTCAAGAGCCTTGAGAATCAACTTAAAACATCGACCAATTTCTTTCTTGCTTATCTTGCTGACTGCACAAATCTCTTTAAATGTACGTGGCACTCCTTCCTGTCGACAGGCAATGTACAAACATGCGGAAGCAATTGCATCGTTTGCACGACCTTTCAGATTTTTGCCATCGTGCACTTGCTTGAACAACGTATTGGCTCTGTCCACAATAGTTTTCGGTAAATTGATACGATCTGCCATACCATTAATCTCGCGAAATGCATTAAGTAGAGTTCTATCAGAACTACTCATCTGAAAAAAAAATTTTTTTTAGCAATGACTATCATATAAAGTAATAAGAAATTGAATACTAACTGTACGTCGATTTTGATACTTGGCAGTACCAAAGCCATCAAAAGACGCGGCTCCTGTTCCTGGTCCTATCATTGTAGACAAATCTGCACTATTGAGAAGTGGATTCTCTGGACCACCAACACGTGATGGATCCACTCCTGATTTTTCATTGCTGAACGTCCTCCATTCTGAACCTACATCTATTACTCTATTAAGACATAAGAAATGTATGAATGTGTTATTTATTGGAGATTTATCTTTACACTTGTATCTATGATTGCTTTACCTGTCTCCCACAACTAATCCACATTCTGAACAAATCTGATCTCCTGCCCTATAATCTTCTATAAGTGGGGCATCTGGATGTGCATAACAACAAACTTTGTTTGTAGCATTCCTATAAGAATAAATATTTCATTTTTACGAATAATTCGTACATTTAGCATTACTTAGATAAATCTTACATTCAAACAAATTTATAACAACTTCTGCTAATGTCAAATAAAATTCACTTTTTTATTTCGAATTGTTAACGTTATATCGAAGATTAACATAATTTTACAATCGTTAATTTTGATTTAACTATTAAGGTTATATTTGTATTACAGATTAACCTTGTGACGATTAATTCCTATGTTAAAGTGTTCCCTAAATAGTAAATAAAACTATATAATTATATGCAATCTTAACCTTACTTCAGTTGCGATAATAAGATAAATATTAAACGTGACTCGTAACGATTGTTTTCGATGATTAACATTCGAAAGTAATATTCATTTTTCGTGAACGAACTTACCGTGACGAACTTGCCATATTTTCGCATTCGCGGATAAACTGGGATAAACTAACACTGTTCAACACTAACCCAATACCAGAAATTCCGACAGAAAATACATTCAGTACTGGCAATCACTGGCAATGCACTACAAATATGCAAATTTTGCAATGTCTACAATCATGCAAAAGTATAATCATCAGTGTTTAAAGAGCCGTTTACAATGGAAGTAGTAAAGCGTAAACTTGTAAACTGTAAAGGATTGTCTTCTATTATATTAGATTTAGAATAATATAGACTGCTGAATCACAGATATAAACTGTATTTCAAAAATCACTGTCAGCGCTGAAAATGTATAATACACGTAACGTAAACTATAGATTTTCAGTGCTGGCAGTGAAATTTGGAACACAGCCATAATAAAAGTTTAAAGGATAGTTCACATCTTAATAGGAAAGCAGAAAGCAGAAAAATAGAAACCAATCAAAATTCACGTTAAAAAGAAAAATAGAAGAGTGCCTACGTGCCAGCGTGAGTTCTGATTAGCTTCTGTTTTTCTGCTTTCTAGTTTTCTGAAGGCGTGAATCTCTCTAAAGCCTATAATATATCATACTAATCAGACAATACTAATCAGAGTTGGGCAAGTTAGAACTGCGAGCAGTTTCTTACATTTCTTACGTGTGTATAATACATTTGTATATCACGTATAAAACGTATAAAAAGTAAAAACGTATAAAATCTATAAAAAGTAAAAGTAAAGTAAAATACGTATTTAATACATACGTATTTAATACATGATATTATACATATAAAAACCATGTATGATATATTATGTTTAATTACATGCTCAACTTTGTAAGCCGATTGGACTTGCAATCGTAGTCGAAGGCCAGAATTACATAACACATAAGAAAATCAATTAATCTAAGTTTCCTATTTCATGGAAAGAAAGGAAATGAAGAATTCTGATTGGTTGATTTTTTGAATTTTTTTATTAATTATGTTATGCAAAAAAGTCTGTAATACTATATTACCTGCATTTCGGAACTAAAGCATAATACATAGTATAAAGTGTTGAAAAATTTTTATTGCAAACAATGGAACATTTTATCATATTTTACATATAATATATAGATATCTAAATATAATTATTCAAAATAAATATAATTATTCAAAATTTTTAAAGTTACAATCTGACTTATATAATTGAAAAAGGTGTATGTACATATGTATAAATGTTTCTTCTTATATCTACATGTTAGAGAGACAAGACTAATTACAATAAGCTTAATTTTAATATTATATTTTTCTAACATTAAAAATTAATGTATAATACAGCGTGGCTTCTGTAGAAAATCGATAATTATGACATTATTTAAACAGAAACAATTTATGAGATTCATAAAAAGTTAAATAATCATACTATTTAATTTTATTTATATGTAAGTATATATATATATATATATATATATATATATATATAAATGTATAGAGTATGCATTATATATACGTCAATTTAATTAAATTAAAAAAGTATAAAAATAGATTATTATTCTGTTGGCCCGACTCTAATATCGATAGAACCTTCTCCACCATGATAAGGCGGAGAATTCGTTTGTTCATCAACGTTATTAGGAGTTTTCGGTGTTGTCGGAAGTGGTGTATAATTGTTATCAGTGTTTGGAGTTTCTTGAATGATAATGATTGGTTTGTTCCAATGATTTCCATGTTGATGATGATGCCCTGGTGGAACATTATGCCACTGCCACCATGATTCTCTATCAGAATTTTGCGGTGTATGTTGTGTGTTGTCGGAGGCAATAATCATCTACAAAACACGAAATGTATTTCAACTTATATATTTGCATTTTATAAAAACATATATTATATAACTTATATAAAATTTTTTCGCACAAATTTTAGTCGTCCAAAAATTAAAGAGCGAAAAAATAGTCGACTGAATTTATTCAATTCGTTTCGGTAAATATCTCATTTGAGAATCGATCTTCGAAATATTTTAAAGTTAAAAAGAACATCGCATAAAAATTACAATGCTATATAAATATATCAATATACCAATATTTATACAGCATTTGTAATTTTTATGTCGCGATGTTCTTTTTAACTTTAAAATATTTCGAAGGTCGATTCTTTAAATGAGATATTTACTGAAACGAATTGAATAAATTCAGTCGACTATTTTTTCGCTCTTTAATTTTTGGACGACTAAAATTTGTACGAAAAAATTTTTTTAATCTTGGGAAATTATTACTGATATATACATATATGATTATAATTATTCGAAAAGTTTTTCGATACATAAGAGATTGATTCTTTATTTAAAAATATTTATATTTGAGGATTTCAAAATTGTTGCGATTTTTGTATAAGTACGTACTATGTCATTTGTCCTTGGATTTTGGCATACCCATTCGATGTCAGTAATAAGTTTATTGTTTTGCTGCTCAATTCGTGGATATCTCCATCCGCGGCCAGGATTGTTTCCTCTTTGATTTTGGAAGCCAGGATAAGTCGACCATCCCGGATGAGCTTCAATTTCGATGACTACGAGCAATGCAACAGCGACCAATAGTATCTTCATTTTCTGTTTAAAGGAAATAAATCAAATAAGTAAAGAAATGACCAATATAATTAAAACTTAGCTCTTGATGTTTAATAATAATTATATATAAATTATATATAAATAAATTATATATAAATTTTTTAGTTATACAAATTTCGTTCCGTTTACGGTCAGTTTTGAAATGCAATCATTAACTGAAAATAATAATGTCACAAATTAAATTGATCATCAATTTAATAATATTGCCAACAAGTAACATTGAAACATTGAAAAAGACTTATTATTGCGAAAAATATTATCACGTAGATAACGGATAAATTTTGCACAAATTATGAATTATGTAAACTACACCTTTAACATAAACTTCATAAATGTATAAACTTTAAAAAATTTTTTAATTTGCATCATGAAGAAAAATTGAAAAATATATAATATTTTTAATTACACAATTTAATCGATAAACAGTCTTTTAAATCCGTAGATTGATCGTAACTTCACTTAAAGACAATAATATTGCTAATAGTATTTGAAGAAGAGTCAGAAGCCAGAAGCCGGTCGACGGGGAAAAACTACACTTAGCTAATAAGTCGTCATCGCAGCGTCGTTTCCTTATATAGCGATTTATTGACACGCAACCTCCGCTCATCCGGTGACCAATTGAATTCTATTGACACAATCAACTATAGGTGAAATGGAGATTTTGATTCATGAATGACGTCGGCAAATATGACGCACATACAATTTGTACGAATAATACGCAAAAAGCGATTTGTATTATTAAAATCGATTAGGATCTTCTTTTCTTCCTTCTCCCTCTCTATTTCATTCTCAAGGCAATTCGTCGTCGTAATACCGGTTTAGAGTTTTGAACAAACCGGTATCGCGAAATTACGCGAATCGCTTCGACGGCTGCCGCTATCATTAAGCAACGAATTACAGGACGCCGTGAGCCGGCGGCCGACGCGGAATTATTGTAATTTATGTCACGGTTCATCGCCATGCCGCCATCGCATATGTACGGTATATATGTCCAGTATATGAAAGGTCAATAAATGTCGCACTGGTTATGGTCTTTTTTCCAGCTCTGTAAAACAAATGATTTCCTCGCTTCGTGTATTCAATGGCTGCATTTAGTAGAAAAAGTAACTTTGCAATTGTTGTTAAATTCTTTAATATTAATCTTATCCTTCCCAGATATTTATAAAATATTTATAAAATTTAATTTAAATATTTTATAAAAATTTTTGTGGTCTTAGATTGCGCAGATCATAAACACTTATTATAAATATTATGAAATATTTATTATAAATGTTGTAGTGCTACGAAAATACTTAATGAGACATTATAATTCAAGTAAAAAATACTTATTAGAAATATTTATTTATATTTATGATAAATATTACATAAAATGTTTAGTCTATGTATTTTAATAATATTTCGAATAAAACTTTATATAAAATATCTATATAACATTTAAAAAAATGAATATTAATAAATATTTATCATAAATATTCTGTGCTGTCTGGGTTAATTCCTCATTGAATTTAAACAAATTGTATAAATTAATTCAAGAATTGACAACAGTTGCAAAGCTGCTTTTTTTTATTGAACACAGCCAATGTTTGCGTATTCAATGGAATTGTGGATCTTAGTAAGTAATTTCAAAATAATGTTTTATGATTTAATAAAGAAATATTGGATCTAAAATTTTTTGTGCTCCACAACACACCCAAAGTTTCCTTGTACAGTCTTTGTTATTAGTAACGCATAATAATTTTAATAAAAACGTTATTAATCTTAAGGAAATTACAATTTCGTTATATTTGTACTATATGTTCAAGTATAATTCAATGAATTTTTTGCAAAGACATATCTTCAAATAAATAACATATTTCCATTATTGAATTAAAAATTAATAATCTTATAAAATTATTATATATTTTCTTTCTAATTGACACAATAAAAAAATTTCATATATTTTTTCAAAAAATTATATTTTTTTACGCATAAACATTCAACCTGCATGTCGGCATATCGGATTACAAATCCAACCGTCAGATGGAACCACTAGAATTATCGTAACGAGTCACAAACAATGTTCTTTGACGCGGAGAAAAAATTAAACGTATTATGGAAAAGAAATTCCGAATATACAATTATTTACACGTATTTTCATTGAATTTAACAAATTTTATCAGTTTAAAAGTCAAATGTTCAATCTTTTAAAATCGTTTATCAAGTCTAATTATATCTATAAACTACAAAATTTTTCTAAAATAAATAATTTAATACATTTCAAAAATATCAACTTTCGAAAATTCTTATTTATCTATCGGTATATCCATATTTCATTTCTTTAATCAATATACGTGCCAAAGGTGATGAATCCGTTAGCGTTTTACAGCGAACCCGCCCTCCCCCCCCCCCCTTCCTCTTCACATTAAAGCGCTCGATAATTCCGAGAGTTCAGTGTTTTTATCGCGATCGCTTTTAGAAAAATCTTCCACGAATATCGTTCGCCTTTTTTTCTCTCGCCGTTCTATTTTTCTTCTTCAACCGGGCAACGGTCCAATCGACCATAGTCGTGTTCCGCGACCGGAATAAAACGAACACAAGGTCCTCAATGAACGAAAACACTCTTCGTGGAGTCGTGGAGTGTGGTCGATCGAGCACCACGATGTCTCGGTGTCGCCGTAAAGAAATATGCCTCTTGGACTTTTCGCCGCGCTATCGCAGGCTCTCTATCGCCGATCCCGATTACTTTCGAGGAAGCCGCGCTTGAATCATTCGCGTTAATTCGACGTTTCTCTAATTTTTTTTCTTTCTTTTTTGTTTTGATACGTACCACGACATATATACAGCGGGCTCTTGGGCTTAATGCCTCTCTTATTGCGCCGCGCGCAACTATTGCCTTCCTAATGAATACCATAATTTATAATACGCTGCGGTTGCTTTTGTCGGTTTATTGGGCGCGGAAACCGGAGACTTCAAAGGCATTCCCTTATCATTAATGTTTCACGTTATTTGGCTATCGTCGGGTTATTGATCGTCGGGGAATTTTGTAATTCGATTATTTTTGCGTCCACAAATTAAATGCGTATAATTACGCGACGCTCTATCTAGGCGATAATTAAACGGACACTACTACCAATTATTAGTATAGTAAAATCTAAGTTTCATACACTCTAGTTTGAAAAACTGAAAATGCTGAAATGAAATTTTCTCTTCAATGTAGAATGAAAAAGAAAAAAAATAAAGTGCAAGAAGTTCAATTAAAGAGAATAAGTCTTCTAATATTGGATAGAGAATATACAAAGATTGAATATTTGATCAGCTTTGACAATCATCATTTTTATTACTTGAGTATCATTTGTTTGTTTATTAGTTGAATGTCACTTGTTTTTATTACTTGAATTTATCAGTTTCTGCGATATTTTTCAAATAACGATTTTATGAGAAAACAGGTAGAGAATAGAGGACGCGATAATGCAATTTTAATGCGTACGCAAATATATTAAAATGGCATTACATCATTTAATGTGCAATTACTCGATACTATTAAAGACGAGTTAACATGTCGTTATGAATTCAGTAATATCGTGAAAAGAAGGAAGTTCTCATCAGGTCACAGATGTCATTATTGCTGAATCTCGGAGAATTCGTTTCTCTCGCTTTATCTCTCTGTTTTCTCCGGTGCAACTTTTTCTCGAAATAATTGACGCGTTTCTCCTTCGTGGCGATCCCACGAAACGCGCTCACACGTATAGATCCAACACATGGCGAAAAGAGGCCGTGAACATCAATGCGTCCCTCCGCGATGTCACAAGACCGACAGACCGCATGTCCATCGTGTCGATCGGGGACAGAATGGGACAGAATGGGAAAGAAGGAGAGAACGGAGTTCACGAGCGGTCGAGTATTCGAAATCGAGAATACATCCCCGCGACGACGACAACACAACTATGATGATAGTGTGGGAAGGAATCTTAGTTGTAATGCGGACTACAGAGAGCATTATTTATTAATAGCAAACCCGATGATGCGCGCGTGCATGCACGCGTGTGTGCGTGTGTGTGGTGTGTGTGGATACCACCGCACCGCCACGAGGGAGTGGCGTGGCGAAACGCCATGCTAGAGCGAGCGCAACAACACGATGAATCGTGGAACGGATCCCTCGTGCCCCCTCGAACCCTCTTTCCATCACCAGGATACGATCTTCCTCCTTTTCATCGACTTCTCTCTCTTTCACTTCAGCCACCCCGATTTCTTCTATCCTTCTCGCTCTTTGCGCGGTCCTTTGCCGCACCGCTCGCTCTTTCTCTCTTCTTTCCGCTTCGCGTCTTTCTTGCTCTCGCTTACTACTCGCTCGTTCAACTTCCCTCTCTCTATTTATCTATCTATCTCTGCCGTTCGTTTAGCTTTCTTCTCTTTCTCGGTCAACACATGGATGCGATTCTCGCGCGCGCGAGAACCCAAGGGACGGTCCGTCGTTGTAGGAGAGTGGACGAACGTTCGCTTTGTCGGCGCCCGCGGCTGAGATCAAACGCACCGGCCGTTTCCTCCTTTTCCCCGCGCCGTAACACGACCAAGGTTCCACCGTTCGTCCATTCGTCCGTCCGTTTGTTCGTTCGTTCGTTCGTTCCTCCGCTCCAACGTCTCTTCGGCGTAGTCCTCCTCCGTCTCTCCTACCCTCTCGTTCTTTCTTCCTTTTTCCCGCCGGTATCATCCGGCAAACCGCGCCGAGAGAGTCCAAGCAAAACCGACCGACGCCGGTTGGCCGACGAGTCGCTCTCTCGCCGCGTTCGCTCGCGGCAAAACTGTATTATAGCCTTCTCCGTATCCTGTCTTGTCCGGCACGTCTCGGAGGCCTCCGTCCATCTCGCGACCTCTCCTCTTCCCGCCCCTCCTCAAATCGTCCCTCTCTCGCGATAAATATTTACCTCGCCCTTTTGACGCCGTTACCGTCTAATCGATGCGATCGCGCGAAATGCGATCGCGACAGTCAGCTAATCGATCGACCGGTCGACACCCTGCGATCCGCTAGGATTACCATATCCGAATGTATGGCTATGTTCAGCAGAAAAAGCAGTTTTGCAATTGTAATTGTAAAATTCTAATATGATTGATTTTGCTCTTAGTTCCTCACTGAATCTAAATGTATAAACCAATCATATTTATAAAAAATCTTACAATCGCAAAATTGCTTTTTTTTGCTAAACGCAACTAATCACGAGAAAAGAGTATACAGTGAATATTTTAAAAAAAACGATGGAAGGATTTAATAAAATAAAATTTCTAGAACATAATATTCTTATTGACAATTCTTATTAGTATAATTTTGATAAATGTATAATTAGAATCTTAAAAGTATGATCTTAAAAAGGGTGACTTTCTTTAGAAGAATACACCGGATAATCTTACGACTCATCTCATACAGCACAGATCATTCCAGCAACGTTGCAGTAAACTTTTGTTCTTTATGGTGCATAACAATAAATTTCATCCCCCTATCATGTAATTAGCGACGCTGACGTCGCGAATACACAGATTCAACTATCTCTTCTTTTTGCAACCAGATAATTAAAATCGACATAATACCATCGAGTTTAATTTCCGAGACATTCAAGACAAGCATTTATTCACATTCTAAGAGATTAAAAATGCGTTGATTGACGTGACTAATATGAAATCAAACGTCCTCGAATTATAATTGATTTTGGTTTCTTTTTGCGCTTTATCTGATGCACAGGTGATCACTGGTGAGATCAAAGCGCTTAGGCGAAATTAGATAGAAAGAGAGTGTGTTCCTTGATGGTGGCACAAGACGCATCTGGAAATAGTTTATTATTAATAGATGACTTGAATTCAACACGGAGAGAGAGGGAGAGAGAGAGAGAAAGAGAAAGAAAGAGGAAGAGAGGAGGGCGAGGGTGAGAGAAAAGGAGAGAGAGTTCGTACATGCTGCCGGCGTTATTTCGAGGTTAGTCTGTACCCGCGTTTTTGAGCCGCGCGTTTTATTTCCCCTTACCGGCGAACAGTCAGCGCGTCGCGCGGCGCGGTGCTCCCTTCTACCCCCTTTCAAGCCCCTATCTGAGCCGCACCGAGCCACCATCCTGCTCCCTCCGAACCTCCCCGCGCAACCCCCGCAGGCTCACCGCCGTTTCCCTTTTGCCTTTATCCTCCCTTTGCCGCGCTACTCCGCTCACCGTTCGCCCGACTCTCTCTCTCTCTCTCTCTCTCTCTCTTTCTGCCGCCTCTTAAAAACGAGACTTGCCGCCGACTTTCCGACAAAGGAATAAAGAAAAGAAACAACTAGCCACGCTACTCGGCTGAGGATGGCACGGCAAACCGTACCGCAACGCGGCACGGCACGGCACAGCACGCCGCAGCGTGGCATGGCGGGTTCGGGTAGAGAGCCTTTCTGTATAGGGAGTGTGAGGGGATGCTTCGGGAAGACCGACCGACCGACCGACCGGCCGGTCGTTCAATGGCGTCGCCATTCGGGGGCTCGTCCCTAGGAAATAGAAAATTCCGAACGATGGAATTGCGCGATATTTACTCGCCTCTCTCTCTCTTTCTCTCTCCCTCTCTCTTTCTCTCTCCCTCTCTCTTTTTCTCTTTCTCTTTCTCTTTCTCGGAGAATCCGTGCTGCGTCAGCAAACATTCCGCCGTTACGATCCAGACTGTACCACCCATTTTAAGATATGACAACTCCGTATTCCACCGATATGTTACAAATTTCGTGATTTTTAAAATATATAAAAAGGAAACGCATTTGATTAAAATACATCGAATCAAGATTGAATGTATTTTATGTTAAGTGAACGAGTTGTAACAAATTCTTTATCATAAAATTTCATAACTTGTTCCCTGACACATCAAAGATATTTTTTAATTTTGTGTCCTAATTCAGAAATTTAAACATTTTATTGAGAAATCAAGTTGACATAGTAATATAAATTATTATTAATATTAAAATATTGTAATATTTCTTTTCTTCAGAAGATATTGTGTTAATCAAAGAAATTGCTTTATTTGTCTATTAACAAAATTAACTTTCTTTGCAAAAGTTTATAACTATACTTGATTTTCTCAATTATTTTTTCGTTTTGGTTATTCATTACATGAGTTAGAATTCCATTGCGATCGTGTAACTTTTTCTCTAGAGCGAAAGTGTGAAAAATCACAATTTTTATGTATGTATATACAAACAAATTTTTATTTTTCACGATTCCTTAGGGTAAAAGTTACACGATTGTTCTCCAGATAAAAGCTACGTTTGAAGGCTCAAGATTCATTTGGTATTTTATTTTTTGAAATCATATTACTATAGAACGTGAGAAGGGACTGACGAGGGACTATGTAAAAGCGTAGAGGTGTCAGTGTATATATGTATATATATATATATATATATATGTATATATATATATATATATATATATATATATACATATATATGTACCTATATATGTATCTCGCGACGTATAATATTTAATTTCGCGCTTACGCAGCGCGCGGAACGTTGCGTACAAAGGAGGCCTGTCGTGTTTTTGTTCAAGTTAATTGTTTCTCTTCCTTTTTTTTTTTATTTCGATCGAGCGTGTTGCTAACAGTAGCGCACGGCGCATTAGTATTAGGGAGAAGAAGGAGAATAGAGAATGGATGAGGGATGGAAGGTAATCGTCAATGTATAGATGAAAGGTATCCTGAAACACAAGTTGGGAATCCTTCGGCAGCGGCGACGCCTATGTTTCTTCTGAAACACCGCTAGAAGATAATAGCGTGCGGGTACAGTCTCCAAAAAGAGTATCATCGATTTGACACGGACAGACTTTCTGAGTAGTATTGCGCAGCACTCGGCCGAGCAGGTCTCTCGGTGAAGCAATGTAAATAAAGAATATCTCGATGAAAAGAATATAAGAATGCGAAATCGGAGCGCATTTCTCTAATTTGCCTGTCACCCACCATCCCCGCTCTCCCCTTTTCTCTCTCCCTTCCTCCCTCCTCCCCCCCGCCCTCTCTTTCTCTCTCTCTCTCCCTTTTCTCTCTACTCCCGTCTTTCATCTCCCCGTCTGACTCGTGATTCATTGAAGCGTCGAAACAACACAACCGCGCGTTTGTAAACGATGACGTGTGTGTCGTCGACGTAAACACCAAAGTGATCTCAATGACGAGGGTATCGATTCTTACAACGGAAACAGACCGGAAGTTTAGGGTTTCCTCTTTCTTTTTGTTTTTATTTTTTAATAACAATCGTGCGATTAAGTTTCTCTACGTGTAATTTTACACACGCGGGAACGGGATCAGTTTACCACGCGAATACTCGCGCGGGACGAGAGCAAAATAACGAATTCGATTTTTTGGTTATCGATCTTCGTGCACCGTCGTTAAATTCGGGTGATTACTATAACGCGTGATTACTATAATTCAGGTCAATTTTTCGATCACGAGATAAATAGCGTCATATTTTATGTCAGTACGCGTCAGAAGAAGTATATCTAACTTTTTCCCTCATTTATCGTCGTTGATGAAAAAGTTGAACGTCAGATTGTGAATTAATCAATGAAACAATAATTTAAGAGAATGTCTCATAATCTTGTTTAATAAAAATTGGGGTGTATATGACGTCACATAAAATTCGTTTTTTTACTTCTGAACTTCTTACATAATTCATCTTTTTCTTTTCATATTGGAGAAAGAAAAAGAAAAGATGATTGACACGTGCCAAAAATTCAGTTAAAAAGAACAGACCTATAGAAACTCAAATAACATTTTCCACCGGGAAAACTAATGCAACACCGGTACAATTGAGTGCAAATGGACTCACATATTTTTGATATGTATATAATTTAATCCTTTTCAAATTATGAGATTATCGTGACAACAAAGAATAGTTAAAAGAGTTAAATTATTTATTAACAATGAAAATATGTAAATTGATTTGCATTCAATTGCACTCAGTATGCATCAGCGTTGCATTAGTTTTCCCAATGGAAAATGTTAAAGATATTTGATGGTTTTCAAATAAGGACCAAAAAGAAAAAATTTTTTGATATTATTGGAAGGAAAAGCATAAAATCTTGGTATGTACGTACACTGTTAGAAATTTCATGAAATTTAATGTGTTTTTCATGAAAATTTATGAAATTTAATATACAAGTTCCTTACATTTAACTTACTGTAACTTAATTTTCAGTTAAATCATTCATTACTTTTAATTTCGTTCACAATCACGAGCTTCATTTACATGTAAAGAAAGTATTTCTAACAATGTACATAGTATTATATTATATATATATAATTCATATTGAATTATTTAAACATTAAAGATTCAGCTTCGACCGTTTTAGACATTTAATTTCTAGTATTCATTATGTTCTAACATGTACGATCTAAACTAAAATTCTTATCGTTCATAAAATCTTGTTCAGAAAACAGAGAAAAATTATAAAATGTTAAGATGAGGAATTTACGTGACAATCCTGATCGAACACATACGAAGCCAACAACGTAACGAATCGATATTTGGAAAGTAATCTGATTTGATGTACCGGAAAGTAATGAAGGTCGAATTGTCACTTGGCGAACGTGAGGAGATCAGCAGAGAGTTTCGCGTTAATCTCCGAGATTGACGGCGTCGTCTCTTCTCGCATCGAAACTCGAAGTAATAGCATCAAGTTAATCCTTCCTCATCGTTAAGCTCGTCCCACACTATTTACAATTAGTCTACGAATCGAATTAAATTACTCTTAAACTCAAAATATAATCATTAAGACTTTTAAAAAGGATATTTTTATTTTTAATTTGTAAAAAAAAAATCAAAGCTAGAAATTATGATAATAGTATCCTGAACGATTTTAAATTATTACATATTTAATTTCGAAAGAAGTAGAAAAAAATAAGGAAAATGCTTTTCATACATATGAATTAAAAAAAGAAACGTTGCGTATGTGGTGCGCTTACTATAATTATATGGACACAGAGTACTGTTACAATTCTGGGTCGTGTAAACGGGGCTTCATACAGTTCATACCGCGAGATTCTTGTAGGAAGACAGCAGTGTTGGCTCTCTGGCGAACGGGTATGCAAAGGAGAAAGAGAAAATAAGAGAAGAAGAGGAGGAGAGAGAGTAGGTAGGTAGAAGTTGAAGAGCCGCCGCCGCCGCCGCTGCCTCCTACCTTTGGAGTCCGGGTATCCTCGCCGCCTCGGCTCGGCACTGAGCGAAAAGCACAGAGCGCAGAGCGACGACGAAGCGAGGAATACAGGCAGAGCAGGCTGCCTTGCCTGGCTGACTGGATAGTGGATGGTATGATGGTGGCTGCTGCTGCGAGTGCTGCGACGATGGTGCCGTGCCGACACTGCCGACAGTGACGGTGGTAGAGACGTAGAGTGGTGGTACGGCGCGCGGGTAGGTAGGGGAATTACGGGGAACGTGCTTTTAGGCGAGGACGAGCGTCCGTAGTCGTGTCCGAACCGCGGAACGGGCGGGTTTGTACCTGCATGGAGTAAGAGCCTAAGAGGCGCGGTGGTGGTGGTGGATGAGGAGGTGGTTCACAGGTTCACTCCGTACCTCGTGTCCGTGCGATTCGCTTCACAGTTCGCTTCCATGCGCGAGCGGCAAAAACGCACTGTCCTTTCATCAGTTCCGTCAGTTCCACCGGCAGTGCGACGTCGTGAAGTTCTCGAGTGTCGTGAAGAGAGGCTGTCGTCCGCTCGCAACTCTCGCAAGTATACATCTATTCCTCGGACTCGTTCGGTGCCGCTTCGCGGCAATCGCGACAATCGCGGCAAACACGTGCGTACAGTGTGCGTCTATGACGGCGGCGACGGCGACCCTATCTCGCTTGGAATTTTGATAATCCGTACGTAAAGACCCAATTGCGCATTTGTGATCCTCGTATGATTTATTATGGATCTCACCGCTGGATAATAAATCGACCGTAGGGTGCAGAGAGGATTGTTTCTGCGGGGAGTTGCGCCTAACCGGAAGTTGCGAGGGACGTCGCACGGATACCTCGTATAGTCATATGCATCCAGGGCGGCGTGTCGGTAGTTACGGAGGAGGAACAAAGTGTGCCGCCGATTCAAGAGCGGGGAGTTAAAAGTGTAGAGGGATCACGACGATCGCGCCTGCACACACGCACGTCACGCACGCACGCACGCACGAACGTACCCATGCACGCATGAAGGTCCCATGGCTACCGGATTGGTAAAGTGGTGGCGAGCAAGGTTCCTCGCTGGCTACAGACCCTTTTCTGGTAATGAACGCTCCTTCTTTTCGGGAAGTATGCTGCGATATTGAGACTCTCGGGTTATATCCGAATTGACCGTGAAAAAAGGAAAAAATGCACAATGCTGATTCAAGTCCTTGTCAATGTCTCTGCTAACTTCTCAGACGAATCTTTGATTTTAATGAACTGATAGTAAAAATGTAAATAATGCGAGATCGCATACACGTTTCGTTAGGTTTATTTCAGAGTTGGCAAAATTCCACGTTTTTTGGGTAACATCCATGCCAGTGAACCGTAAAATCCCGTATTTTCTGGAAAACGTATTTTCTGGAAAAATCGACATTTTCCGGAAAAGCCGAAAAAACTGGTTTAAAAAAAAAGTAAAATTATCTTTTTATATAAATATGCTGTAGTATTATAAATTAATCATTTTTATAATTTTTGTTAATTTATTTTATTGGATAAAATCAGGCACAGTAAAATGTGGAATTTACTATATTTTTTTCACTGAAATTTTCCAGATCTGTGTTTTACATTTAGTGACACAAATCAACATGAATATCGTTCTATCTTTTCTGGTTCTATCTTTTACGTTCAAAGAAAAACAAAGAACGACTCTTGAGTCGAATTATGTCACTAAATGTAAAGCCCCTGACTTATTTAGAGATACCTAAAAATTCTAGTCGTTCTTCTCGTATTTCCTCTCGTAGGTGAAATAATATTGAGTCAAATATATTGTTGTTATTTAACTAGATTTAATCTTTTTCTAACAATAATGTACAACATAGTTCATTGATTGCTTAATGATTCATTCGTAAACCTCATGTATTTTCAAATTGTACAATTAATTACAATGAATGCAAAAGATATTCGTACAAAGAAGGCATTTTAAAAAAATTTTATTTTTAGGAAGTATAAACGTTAATTAGAAATTTATTAATAACGAATGAAATATATATTTTTTAAAATTACTTTATCTAAAAAGATGTGTAATAATTAAAATATATTATCTTAATAATAATCAAGAATAAAAAATTATATTATTTGGACATACAAGAAATACAGTCGAGAAATGTAGCGTCTAAAATTACGAACACAATTATTTTTGCAAAATTCTTTTAGTTATTAAGACAGGATGTTGATAAATCATTGTTGATAAATTGTTAATTAATATTTATTTTTTTTACAAATAAGGCTTTTTTAAATAAAAATCTTCTGTACCACTATTTTTTGCATTCACTGTGTATTTGTTGGGTATAATTACAACATAATGTATCGCGAAATATTTTTAAAGTATTAATAACGCGAATTAATGAAAAGAACAGTTATCATACTGACGTTACGCAAAACAGTTCGCTTTAAAAGAATTTTGCAGATATCGGATTTGCAGAAGATATAATTCTTACATTAACATTTAACTTATATATTACATTAAAATGCCGGTTTTTTCAATTTATTTCGCCTGTCAACATGATAAGTTTTTTGTAAGTTTTATTTGAAGAATGCCGCGATTAAAATATACACCAGTTGAGATAATCTGAAGAAAACTGTCGTTTATCAGTAAACTACTCTTAGATCATTTTTTTATCAGGTATATTTCCTAGAAAGCAGGTTTTAGAAACTTATCGAGTTTTAGAAACGTAAAAAGAAAAACTTCGAGGTATAATTGGTTGATTTGTAAACGAGATTTTCTTTTTAAATAATTGAAATCTCTTGAATAATAATGACAAAATATCTCCTTGTTTCCATTTGCATTCTATTGTGTATTCCTCGATAAAGTTTAAGTACCTAAGTTTTGTACTCAGGTAAAAGACGACAGTCCGATATACCTGAGAAAACCCAGGGAAGTAGTTAGAGTGACGAAGGTTGCGGGAGGAAAGGGGAAAGGTTCGACGGAAAAAACAATACGGAAAAAAAAGAATGTGATGAGCGGTGGCGTCTGTACGATCAATCGTGCCGCCGCAAAGGAATGACCGTCGTGGATAATGCTAAGATATTATCGAAGCGGATACCACGTGGTCTTACATCACACTTACACTTTTCTTAGCTTTCGGCTTGTGTCTATAGTCTGTACGCTTGTCTCGTAACGCGTCGTTGAAAATAGCGCGGAAATTGCGGTGCGTGCGTTTAGTGACAACAAAATTACTCAAGAGAAGCTTCTTACTCATAGTTCTTTAATTTCCCGTCACGAATCCGACGAATCTGACGAATCTCAAATCTGCAAACAATAATATTGTTTAGATTATACGTATTAATTAATTATTAATAAGTAAAAATGGGAGCAAGGATATTTTCATGAAAAGTACATTTTAATTATTAAAAAGAAAGCTCATTTAAAACTTAATTAAATAGTAATACCGAAATTTTCATTTTCTCGTTTTTAAAATGTAACAAAAATATAAAGATAAATATTTTCCAAACTTTTTTCAATTTAAATTTATATTTTTTAATAAATAAATAAATAATAATTATACTTCTGTTATGTTTAACTTTATGAAATTTACAATACTTAATAATGCGATAACATGATAAACCTTTGAAGTTCGAAATGATTCATGAGTCTCAATTATTCTTGTATAATTCATTAGTTGCGTTCTGAGATCATTATTAAAGTTATTCATTTATTGTGAATTTTTTAGAATAAGCTATTAACTTTAGAAATGATACGCATATATATATATATATATATGTACAAAGTCAATAATAGGTTGTAAATAATCTTACAATTAGTATAACAGGAAACATTGATAAACTGATAACAGATTAATATTATGATGTACCTCTTTCTTCACACAATTTTAGAAGACAGATTAACGATTTGTTCGTAATGTGTTCCATCAAGTTGCAGTTTCCACGAATATTCGTCAATTTTCGCGTATAGTAATAATAAACATGAAATGTCGGAGGAGAGTTTGTGTACTTCTTATGCACACTTCTGTATGTAACACATTGAAATATATGCGTCTTCGTCAGAGTTTTAACAGCCATATCTATCGTATATACATTCGTGCTTTGTGTGTTCGTTAGGTAGAAACGAGTTTACAGCCCATTACACAATAGTTAACGATAAAATCGAAACTTGCAATTCAGGACGTAGGCCGAAATGCCATTCAAGGTGGAACGTTGCGAAATCCGAAAAACAAGATGCAGTTTAGCAATCAAAGTAGAATTAATAATTGGACGTGTGTGCAAGAACCGATCTTTATCGCTTTATTTTTTTTAATTTTCTGTAGTATTAACAGAAAATTGTTTTATTAATGTATTATATATATTACATATTATGTTAATAAATATTTTATGAAAACCACTGAAAAAAATATAATTAATTTTAATAAATATTTGTTCAATAAAAAAAAGATTGTTAAATCAAATTAATAAAAATTTCTTGTATCAAATAAATATATCTTTATATTTAATAAATATTTAGTTGGCAGTATTCAACTAAATATTTATTAAAATTGACTATATTTTTTTTTAGTGTAGAGATTCATTTTATTTGAAGCTGTCGGAGCTATTTTTTATATCAAAAGAATGAAATATATTTAGTATATTACATTCGAAAAGTTATTTTCATCAAATAAATGGAGCTGATAAATTTTTACATCGAGCCCTTCAATTATTGTTGTATCAGCCGTTCGGAAATAATAGATACAGTAGAGAGTGTATTCAATGTCAATCATCATGAAAGCAAACGTGAAGATTTTTCAATTTTCGACGAGCGTCGAGATGTTCTCTAAAATTATGAAAGTCGAGATTTCGTCGTCTTCGCTGGTGCAAACTGTAAACTCAGCAGCAACTCGAGATTCAATGGTTCTGGTTAGAATTCCAGCTGCTTCCTCCCCGGTTATACCAGTCGCCGAAAGGCTTCCTCCCCGATGGAACGTCGCGCCGCGTAACTGTCGGCGCGGGGAAGCGTAAAAATACCGCCTGTGCACCAAACACGCCACCGGTCGCGGATGCCGCGATGCGTGTTAAATGCCGCCTTTTATTCGCTCCTCTGCCTGTCTTGCCGGAGGGCAGAAATCGCGATCGTGCGCGACGGGAAAGCAAGCGATCGGAGAACGGCTTCCCGTTCGCGCCGCGCCCAATCGCGCGGGTTTGCACGTCGATATATGTTTAATAAAACAATCTCGAGAAATAATTGCTCCTCTTAAAACTGAAAAGAAAAAAACATAATGATTAGGTCTAATCTAATCTTGGCTCCTTTTATTGTACCTGATGGCGAAAGAAGGATGCGGTTGCGTAGGTCAAATGAAACTTTAGCGCAATCTCTGCATTCCAGTATAATGAATTTTTCTTACCTGTTCAGTCGTAGGGACCAATACAGAAGGTAGCGATTCCGAGGAATTGCTTACGGGCGTCCCGACGACCTGTAACGTTTCGTCACCACCGACGACGGAGTCGCAACCGATTTTAATCTCGCCTGTAGAGTCGCCCCAGGTCGCGGCTGATAGCTCGGGCGTACCTGCTGGACCTACCAGTAATGATGAACAGCCTACCTGCGGTACAACGAAACAGCTTAGTTTTGAGGTGAAATATTTTGATTTATATAGTGTTAAAATAAACAAAGCTCTCGATGATTAAAAATGGAAAATGATATTGAATGGCTCTATAAAGAGTCAGTGGATGTTATAATTACGTATAATGATAATTTTTTATTTCTTCTTTATTTTTTGTTTTTCTTTATGCAAGTTAATATTAATTATTTTTTTAA
>Ga0157364_1000702_pt1 | contig 24869 bp, 24 predicted proteins | sample AttsexASBM2_FD_111476 | JGI IMG/M metagenome (GOLD analysis project Ga0157364, IMG submission 111476) | Fungus gardens microbial communities from leaf cutter ant in Ribeirão Preto, State of São Paulo, Brazil - Atta sexdens ASBM2 | ecosystem: Host-associated > Fungi > Mycelium > Unclassified ...
ATATCCAACGCCACCACTTCATTATGTTGTGCAAGTAAGAGGCCGTTCGAAAGTCCAACATAACCAGTGCCAGCAATAGCAATCTTCATTACCTGATTTCCTGTATTTGGGGTCGAATAATTAGAATATTTAATTTTTTTAGGCCGATAGTATGCCTGCATTATGTATTTTCCGCGAAAACAAATTGCATAACTCGTTAATTTTCAGATTAAAAGAAAATTTTCTATCCCTCGTGGCGGCTTCCTTCCGCAAAGGTTCGAAGTGTAAAGTGTTAAAAGCCTTTAATGCTACACTGAACAGAACAAAGTGCCATTGCGCTATTCAGAACGGCAGGTAAAAGCAAGCATCGACCGAATGAGAGCTTGGCAAGCCGGTCAGAGTAATCTCTTTTTTTCATTAGTGCGCCACACGAGATAATGTCTGAACTATAATTAACAACGATATATCCCTTATGGAGAATGAGAATGAAAAAATTAGTGATTCTTGCTTCAGCCCTGACCCTCTCTTTTGGTGCCTTTGCTGCGACCCAGGCAAGTGAAGAGGTATTAGCGACTGCGCATAAAGGGGCGGATACCGCTAAAGAGAAACTGCATGAAGCGCAAAATACTGGCGCACAGCAGAAACTTAAAGCGAAGCATGCCGCTGAGGGGAAAGCGAACACCACCAGCAGTAAAATCTCTGAAGGCTCGCAAAAGGCCTGGCATAGCACTAAGCAAGGTGTAGAGAAAGGCTGGGACAAAACTAAAGAGAGTGCTGAAGATCTGAAAAACGACATTTCACCCTAGTCGATAGGGTCTGGGTCCTATCCTCGGATAGGACCTGCTCTGTCAAAGATCCAAAACCAACACTTCACTGCGACTGCGAGAACAGCACAGGGCCACCTGCTGTTGCGGTCCGCTCTTCTCCTGCTCACTTTGCACCGTATCACGGTGATCAACCTCCCCGGAAATAACATTGGTTAAACAGGCCCCACACATTCCCATTTCACAGGAAAGCGGTATCGAGACGCCTTGCTCTAGCAAGACTTGGGCGATAGTTTGCTGTGCACTCACTGGCCATTGTTGGCCAGTCGATGCCAGAGTAATGATAAAAGTTTCGTCGTCTCCCGCCTCGCAGCTAGCCACTGGGGGTTTAAAGGCTTCGCTATAGATTGCCTCGTCCGCCCAGCCTAGGGCCCGCGCGGATTCTCGCTGGTGCTGCATAAAAGCTTCAGGACCACAAAGATAGATTAAAGTGTCGGTATCGGGCTGCGCCAATTCAGCAGGCTGATGGTGTCGAGGACTGTTACCCTCCTCGCTTAACCACAGATGACATTCCCCATATTGCCAAGGCGCAGACAATACCGATTGGTAGGCAGCCTGCTGAGCATAGCGACAATAGTAGTGTAAGGTGAAGGCAATACCTTGCTGCTCCAATTGTAGGGCCATCGCATAGAGAGGCGTAATACCGATTCCCGCAGCGATTAGGAGCACCCGCTTCGCGGGCTGCAGAGCGAAGAGATTACGTGGTGCAGAGAGGGTGAGACGATCGCCGGGCCGTAATTGTTGGTGCACATAACGCGATCCCCCCCGAGAGGCCGCATCATGGGCCACGCAAATCTCGTAGCGTCGGCGATCGTTGCAGGATCCGGTCAATGAATATTGCCGTATCAGTCCGGGGGCAAGGTGCACATCAATATGTGCCCCCGGCTCCCATGCCGGTAACAAGGTATTCGTGGTGTCCGGTACAAAGCTGACGGCTAAGTTACCCGTTCCCTGCAAACACAGACTCTCTACGATCACCGATAACTGTTCCATTTCACACCTCACACTAAGAAGAAGTCACCAAAGCCCATCTTTTTTAATCCACGGCGGTAAGCGATGGAGCTACGGTCGGCAGGAATATGCGCCTCTAAACTGAGATCGAGCGGCAGACGTTCTGGCATCTGGGTTTCCACCATCAGTCGATCTTCTTCAAAGACGCGTTGGTTAAAGGCATAGACATCTTCTACTGGAATATCGAGATCAAAATTACGCGCTATCGGCGCAAACATTCGCGTTTTGCGCGCCGATACCGGCGAAGCGGCATTCATAATCACTAATCGGGCCTCACCTGGGAAGTGAATGGTCAAAGTAGCGGTGAAAGGCAGATGCATTTCGAAATGACGCAGCCACTTAAACCCTTCAGGTGCACGAAACTCGCTACTGGCCGGATAATTACCAACGGTACTCCAGTAATCCGCATCAAAGCCGTATTCACGATCCACTGCTTGATAGTCTGGGACCTGTTGATTATTAGCATCGGCGAAGGTTTCAGTGTGGATCCACGCGAAGTGTGCGACATCGAGGAAGCCTTCAACTTGTCGACCGGCGAAGCCATTAACCTCGAAACCTGGGCAGTTGATCTGTTGAAAGCCAGCCGTGTCCCAGTGCGGCATGACCGGTAGCTTGGCCGGTTTTTCGCTATCGGGCGCCAGGCAGACCCAAATCAGCCCGTAGCGCTCTTCCACAGCAAAGGTCGAGAGATTAAGCTTGGCGGGGATCGGTTGACCTGGGCTCGATGGGATACGATTACATTTACCGCCTTCGCCAAAACGGAGGCCGTGGTAAGGGCAGACGATACCCGCTTCATCATGAAAGCCGAGGGTTAAGGGGACACCCCGATGTGGGCAGACATCGCGTGCAGCAACCACCTCCCCCGCAAGTCGATACAGCACCAACTGTTCATCCAGTAGCACGGCTTTAACGGGCGCACCGTTAATATCCATCGCCCGAGCGACCGGATGCCATTGTGCGGCCAATTTCAACCAATCATCTGGCTCAAAAGTACAGTGTGCGGGAGGGGTGACTTTGCTCATAATGAATTCCTTAATCATACGAAAAGCTGTTTTTGTTATGGCTTTAGTGATAAACCTTTTAACTGTTCCAATCCATCATTAAGAATTCAGTAGAGTGTTGCAAAAAAGAGAACAGTAACCATGAGCCCATTTTCGCGCTTCGCCCTGTACTTCCTCGCCGTGGTCCGTCACGGTAGCCTACGTAAAGCGTCAGAGCAGTTACATATCTCTGCGTCCGCCATTAACCGACAGATTTTGCAGGCGGAGGAGTCATTAGGTACGCCACTCTTCGAGCGGTTGGCTGAAGGGCTAAGGATGACTACCGCAGGCGAGCTGCTCTATGCCGACCTATTGCGCTGGCAGCGGGAATTTGAGGTTACTCGGCAACGGTTCGATGAGATCCAAGGCTTACAGCGAGGTAAGGTCAAGATCGGTTTGGTGCAAGCCCTTAACCAAGGGGAGATCGCCGACTGTTTGGCACGTTTCGTCGAGCAGTACCCCAGGCTGACGTTAGAGGTTGTGATCGATAGTAGCCAAGCGATCGGCGAGCAGCTTCGTACCGCGAATCTTGATGTCGGGCTACTACTCGATCCCGGCGAAGTGGCCGGTTTAGAGGTGAGAAGTTTTTGTGAGTTAGAGATCGGGGTTGCCCTCTCGCCTCAGCATCCCTTGGCTAATAAAAAGACTCTGCGGGTCAGTGATCTGCATGCGCAGCGGCATATCTTGCCGGGTGAAGATCTTGTAGTACATGGCAGAGTCCTCGCACTGTACCAGCGAGCGGCATTATCCATGGACAATGCGATCGTCTGTAACGATATTGCCTTGATTCGCCGCTTTCTAATGAAAAACAGTGGTGTCGCAATGCTTAGCCGAATCGATGTTCAATATGATGTAGAGCAGAATAACTTGGCCTTTATTCCGCTGCACAATAGTCCAACGTCACCACTCACCCTAGCACTATGTGTTGCACCTTCTCGTCAACTGTCCCGCGCCGCGCAGCGGGTCATACAGCAATTAAATGAGAGCATTGAGGTGATTGCGGGGAAAAATCTTGCTTAGTTGCTCCTTAGTGAAGGTTATTGATTAGGCTGCGCAATAATATGCTGATAAAGACGTTGTAAATCGTCGGCGTGTTGGACGCAGAGTGTGACCTGCTGCTGTGCCAAGGTTAGAATTAACGCTCCTTCTGCGGTAAGGTGGTAATGCTTAATGTGGGCCCACCGAATAAATTGTCCATTAATCACTATCCCCTCAGCGCTGACCCGCGCGATGGGCTGGCGTATCCAGCCACACCAAAGGGTCAGCAAAATCAATCCTAACAGTAATCCGCTATTCAGATAGCCTTCTGCGCGCAACCGCTGCTGAATAAATACCACCAGTAGCAGCACAGTGACTATTCCCCAATCTTTACGCGATAATCGACGTAAAGGGATGGTCCATTGCGTCAGCGGATAGCGCAACGGTCTTAGCCACTCGCTATAGACCGCTAAGGCTGCACAGAGGATCACGATAGTACCGAGAATAACTGTCTGCAGTGTCATAATGCCTCCTGAACCTTTGCCTTAGCTTCCCGCTCAGGCAATAGATTAAACGCCCAGTAGCCCAGACCAGAAGCCGATAATACCGATGATAAAAAACCCTATGATGATCCACAGCGCATTCACCTTATTTCGTAATAACCACATGCAGCCAAAAGTGAGCAATAGGGGAACCAGTCCTGGCATCAGCTGATCAAGGATATTCTGCACCGTGGTAACGGTCTCGTTACCCGCTGCATCAGGTACTCTTGATACCACTAGGGGGATATTGACATGTGTCCATTTATTGACCAAGGCCCCTAGCACAAATAACCCGAGAATCGACGCCCCTTCTGTGAGTTTCTGCAGGAAGCCGCCCCCCATATCTTTGACGATATCAATGCCTTTCTGATACCCGTAGGCAATTCCGTAGTAGCGAGTGAGCAGGCGTACTGCATTGAACAGCACAAAAAATAATATTGGCCCCAGAAGGCTACCGCTCAGGGCAATACCGGCGCCTAATGCGGCAAACACCGGACGAACGGTTCCCCAGTAAATGGGGTCGCCGACACCGGCCAAGGGGCCCATCAATCCGACCTTAATACCATTAATTGCGCCATCATCAATCGGGGCACCGTTGGCTCGCTGCTCTTCCATCGCGAGGGTAACGCCTAAGATCGGTGCAGCGACATAGGGATGGGTGTTGAAGAACTCAAGGTGGCGTTTAATCGCTTGGCGCCGAGCATCATTATTTTCTGGGTAAAGCCGTTTAATCGCTGGGATCATCGAGAAGCAAAACCCCAAAGCCTGCATACGCTCGAAGTTCCATGACCCTTGGAAGAGATTAGAGCGAATAAAGACGCCACGGATATCACTTTTTGTCAGTTTTTTTTCGGTTAGCTGTGTGTTATCGACCATAACGTTATCCCTAATCTAATTCATTATCGAGATCCTGCGGCGTTGCCGCGGGACGGGAAGTGACTGCTGAACGATTGTATTTCGGGCTGAGCTGGATATAGAGTATTGCCATAACAGTGCCGATTACCCCTAAGGCCACTAAGTTGAAGTCAGTGAATGCCGCAGTCACGAAGCCAAGGTAGAAAAATGGCATAAGGTAGCCTGCTCGCATCATGTTAATCACCATGGCGTAACCCACCACCACGATCATGCCTCCAGCAATATTTAACCCGTTGGTCACCACTGCGGGAATATTGCTTAACAGTTGCTGAACTTCGCTGGTTCCCACTGAGATGGCGACAATCAGCGCGGGGATGGCAATACGCATCGCTTGTAGGAACAGTGCCGAAACATGGATCCAAGAGAGTAAGGTTACATTACCGTTATTGGCGGCGCGGTCTGCAGCATGTTGAAAGCCTACGGTGAGGGTGCGAACGATGATGGTGAAAACCTGGCCGGCTGCGGCTAAAGGAATGGCGAGAGCAATACCGGCCCCAATGCTTTGCTGGCCTGCGATAACTAAAATAGTCGAGATGATTGAGGCGAGTGCCGCATCCGGTGCCACCGCAGCACCAATATTCATCCATCCCAGTGCAATCATCTCCAATGTCCCGCCAATGATAATCCCAGATTTGATGTCGCCAAGCACCAGACCGATGAGGGTGCAAGCCACTAGCGGACGGTGAAATTGAAACTCATCAAGAATAGATTCCATTCCGGCAATACAAGCGACGATAAATACGAGTGTAATCTGAAGCGTACTGATCTCCATTAACCTTCTCCTCTAGACGAGTAAAATTGTCGGCTACGTTGCGTGAGTGCCTCTACACCGAAACGTTGTTAAGTAGGTCGATCATCCCTAGCCGAGTATCGGAAGAGACTTTACGTACCTCAAGCTCGATGCCTTTCGCTGCCAATTGAGTAAATGCGTCGATATCCTGTTGGTCGACAGAGACGGCATTCGTTACCATCGTTTTACCTTGGCGATAGGCCATGCCGCCGATGTTGACTGTCTGGATCGTTACCCCACCTTCGACAACGCGTAAGACCTCGCTGGGATTGGTGAACAACAACATCACCCGTTCACCGGCATAGGCAGGATTGGCGTACACGCGAAGCATTTTTGCGACATCCACCACATGGGCGGTAACGCCGGGAGGCGCCACCTGCTTAAGTAAGGTTTTGCGGACCTGATCGGCCGCCACCTCATCGCTCACCACAATGATCCGCGTCACTCCGGTCTCTTTCGTCCAGCGCGTGGCGACTTGACCATGAATAAGTCGATCGTCGATTCGTACTAAGCCAAATTGCATCACGCCGTGCTGTGACGGTATAGGCGAGCTGACCGGAGGCGCGGGCGTCGCAGATGACGGTTCGGCGGCGTAGGAGGCGGGATGTTGATAGGCTTTAACCCCCTCCCTTCCGGCTTCCAATCCGATGTCGACCAGCTGTTCAAGGCTAGGACTATCATCGCGAGCCATTAACGTCTCAATTAACATGGGAATATTGACGCCGGCCAGCACCCTGTAATCGGGATGCTCACTGGCTAAGCGGGAGGCAGCATTGAACGGGCTTCCTCCCCAAGTATCGGTAAGAAAGATCACCCCCTGTGTGGTTGTAAGACGTGACAGCATGCTGTTGTATTTATCAATCAATGTCTCCGTATTTTCGCCGGGAATAAAATCGATAAAGCCAACATTATCTTGTTCACCTAATAACATTTCCGTTGTCTTCAGCAACTGCTCGGCTGCTCGTCCGTGCGTTGCGATGATAATTGCTATCGTCAAGAGACCCCCTGTTCTGTAGTCCGTTCATCGGTCAGTGGGGAAAGGATCGACAAATCCTAACGCCTAGAAAACCAAGGCAGTGTATGCACTAATCAAATGTAAAGATGTGATTTGAACCATCTATTCCTCTATAAACTCAGTAAGGTCAAACCATATATTTGTGGTCGATCACATTTAGCGGTTCTCATCGATTATCGATCGGTGTAATAGTGATCGGTGCCTGGCGTGATCCGACCGTTGTTACCGCGATCTGCCCCTGCCCTTTAATTGTAAAAGCCTCTTGATCTGCCGGTATAAAGAGCGATTCACCGAGCGATAGCGTCAAGGCTTGCTGCGCCGTACTCAAGTCAAGCACGCCCTCCAAGCACAGTATCAGTTGCGGTAGGCCTTGGGTCGAAATGCGACAGGTCGAGGTAAGGGTAATAATTGATAGGCTGAAGTCTGACTCGGGGACTTGGTAGCAGTACTGGTTACCGCTAATGATGGGAGCTAAACGACGCTGCTCGGCCTTATCTTCTTGAAACTGGACGTTAGCCACCAATTCTTCGATATCAATATGTTTAGTCGTCAACCCTGCCCGTAGCACATTATCGGAATTAGCCATAACTTCTATGCCGACGCCCTGCAGATAGGTATGGGGGGTACCGGCGGCCAAATAGAGAGCCTCTCCCGGCTGCAGAGTGATAATATTCAGAAATAAGGGCATTAATAACCCAAGATCGGTGGGCCACACTTCCGCCATCATTCTTACCGTCTGCCCAATTGGCTGCTCTTGCTGCTCTACGCTGTGCAGCAGGTGTGTTAAGACTCGCTGTTTGTCATCCTCCGCCAGCCGCAGACAACTACTAAACAGCTGTTGCAGTGCGTTGCTAGTTGGATTATCGATAAAAAGATCAACGGCGGGATGATCCCAATTGAGTCGCTGAAAGGCTCTAGCGATCTCGTCGAAAGGTTTGAAGCCTTTTAGTGCCTTGAAAGGTGTTAACGCGTAAACCAACTCTGGCTTATGATTCGCATCTCGATAGTTTCGAGTGGGGGCATTGAGCGGGATATGTGCCTTATTTTCACGTCTGAATCCTCGCTGAGCGGCGTCTCTTGTAGGATGTACTTGAATCGACAAGGGCCGCTCCACTGCCAACAGTTTGACCAAAAAAGGCAGTTGCTGAAAGGTTTGATAGGTCGCTTGTCCAAGCATCGAGAGTGGATGGGATGCAATCTCAGCCGCGAGGCTCTGCCAATTTCCTCGAATAACGACCTGAGAACTGGCACTCAGGTGCGCCCCCATCCACACTTCAGCCATCGGTAAACGTTCAGGGTTGGCGAAACCAAAACGCTCGGTCAGCGCGGTAGGCGAGCCCCATGCATAGCGCTGTACGCAATTTTGCAGTTTATACATGGCGTGCCACCCGAAATAACCAGAGTAGACAGAGGAGGTTTCCCCTAAATTGGAACAAGATAGAGTGTTTGATCTTTTCCGAATAAGCGCTAATTAAATAGGGAAATAGTTGTCCTGTATTAACATGATATCTTGGCACAATATCCTCCTGATGATGGGACTTTCCTTAACGGGGTTGACTCACCTATTGCTACGCCAATTGGCTGGACGAAACTGTGAACTAGGGCTGATTTATACTGCAAAAAGAGGCTGAGAGACGAGAAACTGGGTGCTGGTCACAATGCTGGCAGCCCCTTAGTGTTGCATCGATGCACAATCAGAGACTTCGCCGCCAAACCGCGGGGAGGATCGCTGCTGGTCCCTCGTTCAGGGCTAATCTAGGCCCGTTCACTGGCGATGTGGGAACGCGTCAGTGACAGATGCTCCCTTCTTGGGTGGCATCCGCCTGCAAGCGTCTGCGCGACTCACCCTCTATGCGGATATTTTTGCAGCACTCATAAAAGGTTATTACTGCCTTGGCCGAGAATGGATAGAATTAAATAATCGGTTTAGCGATGCGCGAATGAAATAAACCAGACAGCGTCCAGATATCGTTATTACAATTAATAAAATTAAGGGAGAACTCACGCTGTAAACAACCGCTGAGTCACTTTTTGTGAGGAATATTTATTAAACTCTATTTAATTGGGATGGTAAAACCGATTAAATAAACGTTTTAATTATCATTATCATTATCATCCTAAATTTTGATTAAAATTTTTCATGGTATCATCGGTGATGATATAACATTCTTCTTACGACTCAATACAAGTCACTATTCTCTCAAGCACAAAACGGGCCATATTTTAATAAGATCAAAAACCCACAACTTATTGTTTTTACAAGTTAATTACCTTAAAGGACGTTTATTAACACTCACGCCATCACCTCATCATGGTTAATTTTATAATACTTTTTAGTTATAAACTTATAACATAACCCTCAATTTTACTAAATCCTGACAAAACACTTTCATTATTTATTCACCCCTCTAATTGACTTAATTACCTTAAAATAAGATTATTCTTAGTTGCTAATTTTTACGTTATTCAAACAAAAAAATATAATTATTTTATGAGGTGTTAAATGAATTTAAGACCCGTTTTATTGCTATGCGCATTAATTCCTGTTGCGATGTCGTCGTCTACTGCTTTTGCTACAGAAGGAACACTGAGTGGGCAGATTGGTGTGCAAGTGACGATCAGTGAAGGTTGTACGGTAGGTAATAACGATTCAAGCGGAACGGTGAACGAATGGGGAAGTATTGATTTCGGTACCTACGCTGACCTGTCAAATATTATCAATGGTACGGTACTGGGTTCAGATGGAACCGATACAGTTACCGTGACCTGTACCTCGGGGCTTTCGCCAACGCTCAAACTCGATGGTGGCGTGAATGAAACCGACTCATTACGTGCCATGATTTCGGGCAGCACAACCATTCCTTATCGTCTCTATTCTGATTCGTCTTACAGCAGCGAAATCGCGGTGGATGGCAGTATTAACCTGACAGCTGATGGTACTGCACAGGATATCCCTATCTATGGCCGAATTATTCCAGCTGATCAGTCGTCCACCGCCCCGTCCGCAGGGACCTATACCGATACGGTTACCGCGACGCTTAGTTGGTAATGTACCGAGCTCGCAGACTACAGCGATGGATTCTCTTAATGGTCGCATTGGGGCTGCGTGATGTCTCGGCCAGTACCACCACCGATACCTTTACGGTATCGGCGGTCATCACCAGTGGCTGTGCGTTCGGAACAAGTTCAACAAGTAACACGACGGACCTTGGTACACTAAGCTTCGGTACTATGGCCGCGCTCTCCGATAATGTTGATGCCACCAGCAGCACGGGGTCCGGATCAATCGTGGTGACCTGTACCCCTGGGACAGCGGTAACCATTTCGTTGGATTACGGTGTGAACGGGGGCAGTGCAACAGAGCGTTATCTGTCCAATGGCACGCAGTCACTGGGATACCAGCTCTACCAGGATGCCTCACACAGTACGGTTTGGGGGGAGGATTCTTTGGCTTACAGTATCAGCGACTTTCCGCAAACCACACAAACTTATCTCGTATACGGTCGCCTATTTTCCAGCACTACCGTCCCGGACGCTGGAACTTACACGGATACCGTTACGGTGACTTTGGCTTATTAATGATGAAACTGATAAAAAAACTCTCGCTATTAATTTCCCTATTATGTGTTTCAGTATTCAGTCACGCTGGGAATGTTTTGCTGGTCTGGCCGATCCTGCAGGTGATCGAAGCCGATCAGCAAGGAAGCGCCTTGTGGTTAGAGAATCGCGGCACGACTGAGGTCCACTTACAAGCTCGGATATTACGTTGGCAGCAGCGTAATTCACAGGACCATTACGCCGATCAGAGCGATATCGTGGCCAGCCCGCCCTTTGTGGCGATCCCCCCGAAGCAAAAACAGCTTATCCGCTTGATAAGAACTTCTCCGGCCCCTGCAGCGGGTGAGAATGCTTACCGGATTATTCTTGATCAACTGCCAGAGAGTAACGGCGAATCGGCAAAAGATAGCGCAGGCCTACACCTACAGATGCGCTACGTATTGCCACTCTTTACCTACGCTCAAGGCATCTGGACCAAACCCCGTGCGGATAAACCACGAGCCAGTGCTACGGCGACTGTGCCTAGCCTGACGTGGCAAGTGACGACTCGCCAAGGACAACGCTTCTTAACTCTCCGTAATAACGGCATTGTCCATGCTCGCCTCACTCAGGTGTTTTTTGCCTCACGACCGGTACTGGATCATGCTGCAGTGGTGGTGAATAAGGGATTACTCGGCTATGTACTGGCTGGACAATCGATGACTTTCCCTCTCAGTTCGGTCAGCGCTGCCGTCGATGGTTTACACCTCTACGCAAAGCTTGACGATAATGGTCCGATTGTTGCCATTAGCGAATGATCGTAGCGAAACTGTTCCCGCGCACCAGCGGCTGGCTAATGCTGGTCGCTCTATTAAGTACGCCCTATTGTTACGGTGCGGACTATGACGCGCTACCAAAACCCAATGCATTAAAGGCGAGCGTAGCGGGTTATTCGCTATGGCTTACCTTAGATACCAATGGCCGTAATGATGGCGTGGTGACCGAAGTAAAGGTACGTAATCACCATTACTTTGTTCAGGGGAGTGTTCTGAGAAATCACTATGTTCATACCGTCGGCCAAGACGATTGGGTCGATGTGAATACCCTGCCGCAGGTGACGGTACTGTACGATAGCCTGCATCAGGTATTGAAGCTCACGGTGCCTGAAGCCTGGCTACCGCTACAAGCCTTTGGCGGCAACACGACTGCCAGCCAGGCAATAAGTAGCTCACAAGGGCTATTATTCAACTACGACCTTTACTCGATTAATACCAATCATAGCAGCCGTTATTCTGCCCTTTGGCTGGAACAGCGTTACTTTTCCAATAGTGGTTATTTATCGAATACGGGAACCTTTCGCAAAAATTGGCGGGGAGATAGCTCAACCTCAGAAGGCTATTTACGCTACGACACAACCTGGCGCTATAGCGATATCGACCGGATGGTGAGTTACCAGCTAGGGGATGTGGTGAGTAATTCATTAAGTTGGAGTAATTCGGTCCGTTTAGGGGGCTTACGCGTGAGTCGTAATTTCTCGATTCGTCCCGACTTAGTGACCTATCCCCTATTGACCATTAACGGTACAGCCGCCGTATCGAGTAGTGTCGACCTGTTTATTAACGGCTATAAGGCCAGCAATAATAGCGTCAATGCAGGCCCCTGGACGCTGACCAATACGCCTTATATTAATGGCTCCGGTGAGGCAACGGTGGTAACGACCGATGCATTAGGCCGGCAAGTCGAAACCAGTATTCCGTTCTATGTCGCAAACCAATTGCTTAGCCCTGGATTGAGTGATTACGACTTCAGTGCTGGCGCCCTTCGTTCCAACTATGGCTCGCGCAGTGCGGATTATAATGCGGGTGCAGTCAGTAGTTTTTATCGTTATGGGTTAACCCATTATCTCACGCTGGCGATGCAGGGGGAGGCTCGGCAAGGATTGGTAAAAGGCGGTGTTGGAGTTGATATCGCGCCTTGGCGCTTAGGTACCCTCTCACTGAGTGCCAGCCAGTCTCAAGCGCAACAGTCAGGACAACAGTTTTCGGCTGGCTATTCATGGGTTTCTTCGCTGTTCAACCTCAATCTAAGCCATACACAGCGGACACCACACTACAGCGACCTGTCGGTTTATGACAGCTCGGCAACCTTAAGTCGTCACTCGGAGCAAGCGACACTAAGTTTTTCGCCATTTGGACAGGCAATCGGTAGTTTTGGTATCGGTTATTTTGATATTACGTCGCACGATGATACCCGTACCCGTCTGGCTAACCTCTCTTGGAATAAGAGTCTATGGGGGAATAGTAACCTCAACCTTTCGTTAAATAAGACCTTAGGCGATGGCGGCATTGCTGGCCAACTGCAGCTGATGATCCCGCTGGCGGACGATAGCTCTATCTCGATTGCACAACGCAAAGAGACCGATAACCGCTCAACGCAGACGTTAACCTATAGTCGTTCCACACCCAGCCAAGGGGGTCTTGGTTGGAACCTCGCTGCCTCCAGCAGCTCACAGGGCTACCGCCAAGCGGACCTTACTTGGAAAAACGATTACGCGTTACTGAGCGGCGGCATGTATGGCAGTTCATCCAGCCATAGCCAATGGGCGGATGCGAGTGGCTCCTTGGTATGGATGGATAATGACCTGTTTGCCAGCAGCAAAATTAATGATGCCTTTATTGTAGTCAGTACCAATGGCTTTAAGGATATCCCCGTTAATTACGAAAATCGTTATCTTGGTAATACCAACGATCATGGCCATCTCTTAGTTCCCTATGTAAGCGCTTGGTACCCGGCCAAGCTCACCATCGATCCGCTCACCCTACCGCCGAACATGTATTTACCGAGTATCGAAAAGCACGTCGCGGTAAGGGAAGGCAGCGGCGCCCTCGTCACCTTCGCCATGCACAAGACCCACCCTCTGTTATTAACGGTGGTTGATCAACATCAGCAACCCTTAGCCCAAGGTACGGTGGTCAGGGAGCTGAATAGTGGTCGAGTATCGGTGATAGGTTACGGCGGCCAAGTGTGGTTCGACGATTTACCGCTTAGCAGCCGAATAAGCGTGCTTATAGCAGGCGCTCCCTGCACGCAGCTTGTTAACAATAGTGATCGTAACAATAGTTTGCAGGCTGAAACGATCACCTGCGCCCTCAACGCAAATAGTCAGGAACCCGCACCATGAAATCGCTACTATCTCTTATTCTGCTCGTCGGCCTATTTTGTTGTTCCAGCAGCTTTGCGTCCTGTTCCGCCAGCTCCAGCAGTACCAGCTTTGGCAGTTTAAGTTCTTTTACCCTCGCCAGTAGCGCACAGCTGGTTGAGTCCGGTACCGGATTTACCTGTACAGGTAGTCTATTATCGGTGCTCAGCACCAATACTGTTACCGCCACCTTCGCGAGCTCGACCCATACCTCAGGCACAACCCCACGCTTATATAGCAGTAGTGCCGGCAGCTATATTCCCTATAAGCTGTGTGGCGACAGTGCCTGCAGCACGACTTACAGTATCGGCGGTTCAAAAACGTGGAGTTCGACAAGCTTAATAGGCTTACTCGGGTTATTTAATTCCAGTGATGGCACCCTCCCCCTCTATCTAAAAACCAGTAGTGGTGTCAATGTGCCAGCGGGCACCTACACTGATACCTTAACCCTAAGTTGGAGCTATAAGATTTGCTTTGTCGGCGTACTGGGCATTTGTCGCTACACCTCGGGCACCGCGACAAGTACGATTGCGGTGACGCTGATCGTCACCAACGATTGCGCCATTGACACCGCGCCCGATGTCAATTTTGGTAGTGCCGCACTGCCGGTAGACTTTAGTGATGTCTCTTCTTCCCTCGGCGTGCGCTGCACCAGCAATGCCAGTTATAAAGTCAGTTTAGCCAGCAGTAATGCCACCAGTGGTAATTGGCGACAGATGAGTGCCACCACAACCAGTGGCACCTCGTACCTGCAGTATCAGCTGCAGCAGAGTGATGGGACAGTCTGGACGGATAGTGCCGCGCTAAGTAGTGTTGGGACCGGCAGCACCCAAACCCTGAGCTATACCGCGGTGATTAACCCCGACCAGAGTAACCAACCAGCAGGCAGTTATAGCGATACCATTACGGTGACGGTGAGTTATTAAAAAGCCTATTCAAAGGATTGGCTTTCGTGGCGGAGGTCCCACGCCATCACGCATACCTGCTCAAGGCTGGTCTTCGGCCATTAGCGAGGTATCGATAATAACGGGATCCGCCATTGAGCACTCTTGATCAGACGCTATCGTATTCACAATAAAGCGTTTAGTAGGTCGATCCGGACGAGTAGAGATCACGGTGATCAATAGCGTTTGACTATAGCGCTCAGCATATTTTAGAGGCGGGAAGCGCAGACGTACCACTGAGTTTATGTTGCGACAGCAATTCGCTTTTGGTAAGGGTTGTGGCACGTCACCTTGATGACGAAGCGTTGCCAGCGTAACTTGTGCTGCCCAGTCGTACAATAGTCAATATTCGGCGACGCATAAGCAGTTGAGCAAAAATAAAGACTGAATAGGCCTAATAGAAACACTTTCATTTATTACCCTCAAGAGTCGATCGGCTGAGTTAGCGATAAGTTGGCGTGTGCGAGCCGACAAGATAATACAGCCCTGTGAGGCATAACCTGGCTTAGTCATACTGTCGCCGTGAACACGAAAGCGGTGCCGGCCAAACATAATAGTATTAGGTGCGGGAGGTAAAACGAGGGTGAGAGGACCGCGGGAAGTGGTAACTTTTCCAATGCGATAGTCCCCTATCGAGATAGGTCCTGAGTTAGGGAGATGTTGAGAGTCGGCACGATTAACATCAGGTGGGAAGCCACTATAACCTTGCTCGATAAGCTGTTGATTATGATAAAAACGCCCCGCCGATTGCTGATCAATCCATGGCATAGTCACCGCCAAAGTCGCGAGGCACCAGCTTAAAAGATAAGGTGCTAGAGGAATATCAGTGAAATTCAAAGTGATGAGAGGATTTCGGGGAGGGTCTGAAAGAGACCACCCGAAGGTGGTCTAGGTATACTTAATCTAAACGCGATAACACAGTGGATAACGATTGACGCCATGGCGAGGCAGCGGTGAACTCACCAATCTTAGCGGTGGACATTACCGAGTAAGCAGGACGCTTGGCCGGTGTTGGAAAATCGGCAGTAGTGATTGCATTAACCTTAGGCTGCGAGGCTAATTTACCTTGTTGTTCCGCCTGTTCGAAGATCGCCGACGCAAACTCTGCCCAACTCACTTGTTCATCACCACAAAAATGATAGATGCCACCTGGAGCCGATTTTTTTAAGGTAGCAAGAATCGCCTTGGCAATATCCCCTGCGTAGGTAGGACAACCGAGTTGGTCACCGACAATGCCCAGCTCTGGGCGGTCTTTCGCTAAACGCAGCATAGTTTTGACGAAGTTATTACCGTATTCGCTAAACACCCATGCGGTACGGATAATGATCGCTTCAGGTAAAATACTTTGCACCAATAATTCACCGGCTAATTTAGTCTTGCCGTATACCCCTAAAGGATAGACTGCATCTGACTCGGTATAAGGCTGTGAGCCATTACCTTCGAAGACATAGTCAGTCGAAACATGAACGAACTTAGCACCGACTTTCTTTGCCGCACTGGCTAGGTAGGCAGGCGCATAAGTATTAACCGCTGCCGCCTGCTCTGGCTCTGATTCAGCCTTGTCGACCGCAGTGTAGGCGGCAGCATTAATGATAATGGCAGGTTGGAACTGTTCAACTTGGATATTCACGGCAGATTGGTTGCTGATATCTAATTCAGCAGAACCTAGTGCGAGAACTTCAGCCGTGTTTGGAAAGAGATCTTGTAGACAACGGCCAAGCTGGCCGTTAGCGCCTGTTAGGAGGATTTTCATGGGTTAGCCTTACGAAACTTATTAAGTAAAACATTACGAAACTTGGGTGAAGTTAAAAACATCATAATTATATAGATAAAAATACCTATTACTGAAACCATGAACAATTCAAATATAGTATTTATACTCAAAAATGAATAAAAATATCTATCGATACCTTTTAAAACTATAAGCATTAATAAAGTTGATATCGCTATTGGAGTTAGCTCTCTCATAAAAATAAGAAAACTCCCAGAAAGGACATTCATCAAAGTAACCATTACGGGAAAGAAGTTTAAAATATTTGCAATTAAGTAACAAAATGCAAATGTAGTAATACTAAAATGCACGCCAATTAAGAATGAGCCAAATTGTAGAACTGTCCCAAGAATACCCAGCCTCATTAATATATCAGTACGCCCCTTAGCAGAAAATACGGACCCAGTAGTACTTAGCACCGATTGAATAATTGCAGTGGGGGCAAGCCATTTTAATATAGAAGCAGAGATAAGCCATTGACTTCCAAATACAATATTAATGAGTGGATCACTTAAAATAGCTATTCCAGTCATAAGAGGCGCAGTGATCATCAATATGACGAATACGCAATTAGAATATGTTATTAAAATTTTTTCATTGTCATCTTGATGCCTACTTAAAATTGGATATAAAGATCGAGAAGATACAAAAGTTAAACTTTGAAGAGGAAATAACATAATTCTGTAAGCTAAATTATACCCACCAAGGATAGGAGCTGACATATATTTTCCAATAATAAAACTATCACCATTTCTGGAGAAATAATTTATTATATTAAAAATAGATAGATTTGCGCTAAACCCAAATATCTTCTTAAAATCCTTTTTATTTATAAATAGACTTATAGAAGGACGCCATTTAGAAACAATCCAGAATTGTATGGCTGATATTAAACTAAGGGAAATTGCTTGTCCAACTAAGCTAAAAACACCAAACCCTAGATTAGCTAATATAACTGCTACAATTACAGACGTAAATGATGAAGTCACTTCAATTATAGAAATCTGCCGAAACTTGGACTCCCTTTCCAGTAGAGCTAAATGTGCTGCAACACAGCTAGATAATGGAAATGTAATACTAATAAGCATTAGAACTGAACCCAACTTAGGCTGAGCATATATTTCAGCTATGGGGTTTGACAATAAAAAAACGATAATCCCTATAATAATCCCTAGGCAAGTATTTAACCAGAAAACGGTATTTTTCAAAGATTCAGTTAATTCTTTCTGTTGAATGAGTGCTGCAGAGGTACCTAAATCTCTAAATAATATACCTAAGCTAACTACGACAGCAGCCATAGCCATTAATCCATATTCTGCTGGTGGAATAATTTTCGCAAGGTAAATTAAATTGATTACCTGAATGCCTATTTTGAAGAATTGTGAGAATGCATTCCATTTAGCATTCGATATAAGACTCATAAGATTTAAACCTAGATTATGAAGCGAACGGCTTTCGCCGTTCACTAATTTATAATGATTTTAAAGATAACCCGTTATTATCCTTTGCAGATAAAATGGGTTCAAAATCAATCGGCCAATCAATCCCAACTTCTGGATCATTCCAAGCCAAACACCCTTCAAATCCTGGGGTATAGTAATCAGTACATTTATATTCAAAATCAGCAATATCAGACAACACAACGAATCCATGTGCTAAGCCGGGTGGGATCCAGAATTGAGTTTTATTCTCTTCAGAAAGAATAACCCCTGCCCATTGACCAAAGGTAGGTGAGTCTTTACGAATATCGACTGCCACATCAAACACTTCTCCACGTACACAACGCACTAATTTCCCTTGCGGGTTTTTAGTTTGAAAGTGCAAGCCACGCAGTACGCCTTTTGAAGAACGAGAATGGTTATCTTGTACAAAATCTAAATCAATATTCAGTGCTTGTTTATAGCGATTAGCTTCGAAGGTCTCTAAAAAGAATCCACGTTCATCACCAAAGACTTTGGGTTGGATGATTTTAACATCGGCAATTTTAGTATCGATAATTTGCATTTATTCAGCATCCACTAAACGTTGTAAATATTGACCATAACCAGTTTTGGCAAGCAATTTAGCTTGTGTTGCCACTTGCTCTTTGGTTAACCAACCTTTTTTATAGGCAATCTCTTCTAGGCAAGCGACTTTATAGCCTTGGCGTTTTTCAATGGTATGGATAAATTGAGAAGCTTCTAATAGGCTATCGTGAGTTCCAGTATCTAACCAGGCAAAGCCACGCCCCAGCTTTTCAACGTGTAGGCTATTCTTTTCCAGATACATCTCGTTAAGAGTAGTGATTTCCAGTTCACCACGGTGCGAAGGTTTTACTTGTTTTGCCATTTCAACGACATCTTTGTCATAGAAGTAAAGACCGGTCACTGCCCAGTTTGATTTAGGCTGTTCAGGTTTCTCTTCTAAAGAAATTGCCCGATTATTTTCATCGAACTCGACGACACCGAAACGTTCAGGGTCAAGGACCTGATAGCCAAATACAGTCGCGCCTTCGCTGCGCTGAACAACGTTTTCAAGTTTCTTACCGAAGCTTTCGCCGAAATAGATATTATCGCCGAGGACTAATGCACAACTATCACCATTAATAAACTCTTCACCAATAATAAATGCTTGAGCTAATCCATCCGGGCTAGGTTGAATGGCATAACTTAATTCAACCCCAAACTGACTACCATCGCCCAGTAAGCGTTTAAATCCTGGCATATCATCCGGTGTTGAGATAATTAAAATTTCGCGGATTCCTGCCATCATCAGTACAGAGATTGGGTAGAACACCATCGGTTTATCGTAAATTGGCATTAACTGCTTCGATACACCTTGCGTGATAGGATATAAACGGGTTCCAGATCCACCGGCTAATACAATACCTTTCATTACTAATATATTCCTAAATTAGATTGAGCCTAAACGTTCGCCAGCGTATGAACCATCCAGTACACGTTGCCACCAGGTTTCATTATTTAAATACCATTCGACGGTCTTACGGATCCCCGTTTCAAAGGTCTCAGCTGGAGTCCAATCTAATTCCCTAGCAATCTTACTCGCGTTGATCGCATAGCGTACATCGTGACCTGGGCGGTCTTTAACATAAGTAATCAGATCAGCATAGTGATTCAAACCGTTTGGTTTATTTGGTACCAGCTCTTCGAGTAGTTGGCAGATGGTTTTGACAACATCGATATTTTTGCGCTCATTGTGACCACCGATATTGTAGGTTTCACCTACCACGCCTTTAGTAACGACTGTGTACAGTGCACGGGCATGATCTTCTACATATAACCAGTCACGGATTTGAGAACCATCACCGTAGACAGGAAGTGATTTCCCGGATAGTGCATTAAGAATAATCAGTGGGATTAACTTCTCTGGGAAATGGTAAGGACCATAGTTATTTGAGCAGTTAGTTACGATGGTAGGTAAACCATAGGTGCGTTGCCAAGCACGTACTAGGTGATCGCTCGATGCCTTAGACGCTGAGTAAGGGCTGCTCGGTGCATAAGGGGTGGTTTCGGCAAAGAGATCATCGGTACCATGCAGGTCACCATACACTTCATCAGTGGAGATATGGTGGAAACGAAACGCTTGCTTTTTCTCTGCGTCTAGACCATTCCAGTAGTTACGAGCCGCTTCTAATAAGGTATAAGTCCCGACAATATTCGTTTCGATAAAAGATGCGGGGCCATCGATAGAACGGTCAACGTGACTTTCTGCGGCTAAATGCATTACGGCATCAGGTTGGTATTGGGTAAATACACGATCTAATTCCGCACGGTCGCAAATATCGACTTTTTCGAAATGGTAACGGCTATCTTTATCGACTGTATTTAATGATTCTAGGTTACCTGCATAGGTTAGGCTATCGATAACAATCGCTTCATCTTGAGTATTTTCAATAATATTTCGAACTACTGCGGAACCAATAAATCCTGCACCACCGGTCACTAATATCTTATTCATGTACTTTACTCAGTATTTTTTAAAAAAGGTAGTCCATTTTTATCCCAATTGATAGGTAAAAACAGATATTTACTTGTTGAAAGATTTTTATCATTCCAAATATCTAAAACAAAAACATTGCGTTTTTTATATGAAAATTGAAAAGCCCCTTGTCCGCCAAATGTATTTTTCATATTTCTAACTGATGACCGAATAGGATTTCCGACATATTCCCATGGCCCCCAAATACTTATAGACTTATAGAGCCTTGCTGCATTGGGCCTCCAACCCGATGAACCTGAACATATTATGAAATACTCTCCTTTACTTTTGAAAAGAACAGGTGCTTCATTATATTCTCCGGGCGCAATTCTTATGAATTTTTTAGTTAAACCTGAGAAGCTATTATTTAACTCTGACAGAATTAAGGTTTTATTACCTTCTGAAGACGATAATATGTATGCAGAACCATCATCGTCTTCAAATACGGTCATATCCCTTGACATTTGACCACTAGATAAATCTCTAAAAAAATTATTACCATTGTTATTTAAATGTGATGCTTCGGCATTCAATGGATATTCATCTCTATTGAGCCTAAAAGAACGCACGTAATTAAACGGCCCTTCAGGATTAGATGAAGTGGCGAACGCTATTAAAGCTGAAGAATAACCAGTCCCAGCTTTCTCAAAATGAAAAAACATAACATAACTTTTGGTGAGTTTATTATAAATAACCTTAGGTCTTTCGACTATACTACCTTTTTTTAAATCTGAATAATTATTAGAGATAAGACCTTGCCTTATAAAATGCCATGTATGTAGGTCTCTGCTTTTATATATATTCACACCATGTTTTGATGCGGCGTGTACCCCTTTACCCTCACCATACCAATAAAAAAAACCATTAAAATATTTAATATCTCCACCATGAGCATTAACGTAATCATTTCTATCATCTTTAATCAGTAATGGCTTACCGAAATAAACTGGATCAATTGAAAATGCTCGAATAGGTAAAAATAAAAAAAACGCAATCAACAATCTGAATATTAATTCATTTCTTTTCATCACTTCGTTTCCATTTTATTACTCGAGGGTGAGCGCCCAGAAAGAAACCAACTAAAGTATATTTCAATTGATGAAATCTAAAACTGAAAAATTTAGTAAAAACCTCTCTCATTAAACCAAAGCTTCGCCTTAAACTTGGGTATCGCCTCGCTGTGATACCGTAATCCAATGCTCTCTCCATTTGTCTAAATCTATTTTCCACAGCGTCGATCCTAGATAATGAATGTAATAGCTCACCGCGGCAAATGATTTTAATATCTTGGTCTCTAATTTTATTAATTCTTTTGAAAAAAGTAACATCCACACCGTACAATGCATAACACTCGTCAAAAACATTATTATAAGTAGTAAATAACTTCTCTGTTACTCTTTTATTAATTAATAAACCAGATCCTATTGAGTAACAGTTTTTTGAGTTGAGAGTGCTATCCACAGTTATAATTTTATTATCAGAGAATGGATAATATATAATATCATCTGATAAGCTTTTTATTCTAGGGACACAAATGTCATAACTCTCATCATTCAATTGTGCAATATAATCTTCTGAAACCACTGAATCATGGTCTAAAATAGCATATCTGTCACATTTATACCTGGATATTACATCATTATACAGTATACTTAGAGGTACGTTATTAATGTTATTTTCCAAGATGAAGTTTTTTTCATCAAATGCTTCAAAGCAATTATAGTCCACACTTACTTTAGATGGGCCGTTATTGAATACTATTATCTTTTTATTGATCACACTAGATTTATTATCAAGGTGTATCATTAATGATTTAATAGTTTCCGATGAGAATACATCAACATCATATAATACAACTAATATCAAAACATCCATTAACAATCACCGAGTAAAATTATAATTAATAAAAAAATAAGTATTAGATAGATTAAATTTTATTAAAAAATAAAAAAATTTATACTTATAACTCATTTTACTTGGAATCATCTTGTGAACTAATGAGTTTACAAATGAAAAGTCACGTTTAAATATCTTAATTTGATCAGTTAATTTTAGTTTGCTTTTTTTTAAATTTCTAATTCTATCATTTAAAGAATAGATATATCTATTATTGATATCATCAAAGCTTATCCCTCTAGAATGGACAAAGTCGTTGATGCCACCGATTCCGCTCTTAAATTGCTCAAAGGATTTGTCATTATAACTTGAGGTTAGAGAATCATTATTAAAAACATAATATTTATAGAGAATATTATATGAAAAGAAAACCTTTTCAACATACTTCAAATAGTTCATATTAAACTTTAAGTCTTCACCCATGTCTAAATTTAATTCAAAAAGAATATTATTTTCTACTATCAACTTTGTTTTATATATTTTATTCCAACATTGATGGATTATATTTTTCTGATAAAGTTCTTTAAATTCATCATTTAAGTATTTCCGGCCTATGAAAGATGCTTGATTTTTTACACCTAGTGAATTAATTGTGGAAAATATAACTAATTGGGAACAACTTAATTCTTTTAGGTACACTTCATAGCAATCATATAATTTATCCAAATATAAGTCATCATCAGGGTCCCAAAAGCCTATCATTTCACTTTTTTTACTAACATTCTCAATCCCAATATTACGTGCACTTGAAACACCACCATTCTCAGTGTTAATAACTTTAATTTTATCACTATCTGAAGTATTTATTTTCGACAATAATTCAAAACTTTCATCTGTAGAACCATCGTTTACAATGATAAACTCGAAAATAGAATCTTTATAACTTATAATTTTTTCTATTAACGAAGGAAGGTATAATGCTTTATTATAAACAGGAATTATAATACTTAACATAAGGCACCTAAAAGTATTTTTTTCTGAAAAATAAATTTCTGAATAAATTTCTAATAAATAATTTTAAATCGTGGAGATCTCTGATTTTCACCGTATATTTTAGGAGGTGTGCTATACCATAGAATCTATTTTTAGAATCAGTCAGTATTTTAGAGTTTATTGTTGCGTGTTTAAGTTCAGCTCGATTCTTATCAGAATTATCGAGATACTTGAATAAAGATTTCTCTTTCTCTAACCTGATATTATACCCCTTGAATTCGGGGTCATATTTTGAAATTCTAACCCCAGAATGTTCATAGTGAGTTGCTAGACATGTGTTATCTACAGAAATACTACTTTTATTTTCTAGAATTTTCAGTAAGAAAATGTGATCTTGGAATCTAGGAGTGTGTGTAAACATCCCTACATTTAGTGCGATAGATTTCTTCATCAATATCATCGGTGTAAACGCAACCCCTCTTACGATGAAGTCAGCTAAATTATTACACCTAGCAACATGTTTCTTTTTTAAGATATGACCCTGTTCATTAATAATATCCATATCACAAAGAACAACATCACATTTTTTTTCGAACAGAAATCTCAATTGTTTTTCAATTTTTTGTTTATTATAAAAATCGTCGTCATCGAGGAAAGTGATATATTCTCCTTTAGCAATCATAATCCCCTCATTCCTCGATAATGCACCACCTAAATTTACCGAGTTTTTTATATATTTTATTTTGTCGGAATCAAATTTATCAATCTTACTTTTAGTTTCATTTGAAATATTCTCATCTACATTATCATCGACTACAATGATCTCTATATTTTCATAAGTTTGATTTAAAACACTTTCAATAGCCCTATTGATAAGATTAGCTCGGCCATACGTGGGGATAATTACTGATACTAAATTGACAGTATCTTCATTGTTGATTACTTTTGAGTTCATGTCCAATCCAGTCACCTGCACTATCAATTTTAGTTAAATATCTTTCAAAATCTTGTTCAGAATAATTATATCTTAATATAAGTGGTGTATAAACACCTCTCCACATTTCACCAAGAGCTATAGGCCTCCTCTGTAGGTATATATTATTAAATAATAGATTCATAATTGATAATATCAAAATAGCATTTAACACTAACTTCTTATAGACACCTATACTAGATAAAAAAAGTAAAACGTAGAGCTGCAAACCTATTTCGGTAATATATCGATTGAATGCTATATAAGACATAAAAGTACAGCAGCTTATACAGATATAAATAAAAATAAAATTTTCAAAATCCTTCAATTCTTTTTCAGGGTTTTTATTACCCTTACAATAAAAGTAGATCATAAATACTGCTAAAACATATCGCCAACCAGCTACTATTAAACTATTTAGTGTTGTATCAACCGCCGCGAACTTGCCATCTACATAACCATTCTGAGCATAGTGGTCAATTCCGAAAATAGTGATATGAGATATAACTATTGGTAAAATTAGATTACTAAAAGAAATAATAAT
>Ga0157364_1000703_pt1 | contig 24854 bp, 7 predicted proteins | sample AttsexASBM2_FD_111476 | JGI IMG/M metagenome (GOLD analysis project Ga0157364, IMG submission 111476) | Fungus gardens microbial communities from leaf cutter ant in Ribeirão Preto, State of São Paulo, Brazil - Atta sexdens ASBM2 | ecosystem: Host-associated > Fungi > Mycelium > Unclassified ...
GTAGCCGATTTTTGCGACTTTTTAATGATATTATACAATACTCTTTCTTATCTGTATCAAATATCATTATCATTATATAAATGATTGTTATTGATCAAATTCTCATATTAAAAATTAAATATTAAATTTCAAAATTTCAAGTTTCTTAGATTTTTAATATCGAATATCTTTTTTTAGAATATCAAAAAGATACATTTGATGCGAGAGATATCAAAATATTTAAAAACTAATTAATTCTTATAACTTGAAAACGTTTGCGATAATGCATTATAATTGTCAAACTTTGTACATTACTAGTTATATCAATCAATTATATGAAATCAATTTATCTACATATAATATTCAATTAAAATAATTATAATGGAAAAAAAATATACACATCTTTTGTAAGAAAAAGCTAAAATTCATTATATAAAAACATATGTGTATATATATAAATATATATATAATTAATATTTTATAAATTAAATACCTTTAACGCGCAAAATATTTATACTCTAAATCTGTAGCAATGAAATTTCACTGCATTAAATTGAAATTTCAATACAGGCATTAGTGGCAATTGCGCTAATGTGTTACTGCCAGTGAATTTTACTGCAAGATGGGAATGGAAAATCCATTCGATAATTGGAGTGATGAAATTTCCTCCAAAAAGGAATGAATTTGAAGGTTAGAATAATGACAGAATAATGTCATTCTAAATTCAGATAAAAAAGCTTACGGAGACAGATTTTGAACAGAGAACATGCTATCAATCTATTAACTTATTAACCTTATTTTTGCATTATGTCGCTAAATTCACTCCTTGCAGTAATATTCAATACATCTTGCAATGCATTATCAACCAATGTTTAAACCACTTCGATTAATCGAATGAAATGAATATAATCCACTCCTTTATGTAAGAGTAGACAGATTAATTTCAAAGCAATGAAAATTCATACTTAAAACAATGACTTTGCTGCCCACTTTTGTCAGCAATAAAATTTTTATTGCTACAGATTTAGAGTGGTCTTCATATACATCCTCGTTATTCATATTTATTGGATTAAGAATTGCATCGCTATTTTCGCGACGAGTGTAGAGAACCCGTTGTCTGTTAATAAGGTGCGCGGTGAGAAATTTCGCGCGATTTCGTCGAGGTAATATTAAAATGCGACGTGGTGTCAGGCGTGAGAGAAACGCCGCGCCGGTGGATTGTAAAGGTGAAATATACTGCAGTTTACAGGATTATCCGAAGTGCGATCTTGCGCGGCGGCTCCACCTCGCCATCTCCACGGCAGTTTCTATATGCCGCAACGGGCGCGACGCGTCCTACATAAATCACCCGCTGTAGACGCCGGGAGAGAGCCTTTTGAAATTATATAGCTCGGCCACGACGAGAGTCCGCCCGCGGATTTTCAGAGTTCCTCACAGCGATATATCGCGCACGGTATATCTAGATGGCAGATCGGACCGAGTCATCGAGCGCGAGCGCGAGGTGCGCTCCTCTTCTCTCGTTGATGTATCGATACGATCGTCCGATCTCTTTTCCACGCATTGCCTCTCTGTCATTCAACGAATCGACCGTCCGAACAGTCTTGCCACGGACGCTGGTTCGCCAAACACACGATCGAAAAAGAGAACCAATTGCGAGATCTGATGGCTCTATCCGTTAAAAAAAAGGATTCGAAGTTACAGAGATACTTTCGGTATTGAAATTCGGTACAGAAATGAGATAAATTTTTGACCAGGTTGCTATTATGAGAACATACCTTTACGGCAAATATTTAAAATTATTTTAATTATTGAAAATTTAAAATCAAATAGAGTTGAAAATTAATATTGAATTAAAATTGATAAATTATAGAGATTCTGATTAACTTTGAGTTTTATTAAAATTATGACTTTTAATTTTCTCTAAAATGTTTAAGATTAAAAATAAGAATGCTTAAGCGAATAAAACTACCGCAAATGTTTGCGTTCCCATCTATATAAATATGATATGGATATCGCGCGTTGAAAGATCGAGAGATCAATTCTTAAGTAATGGTAACACGGTGGCTATAAGTATTCATGGAGCGATTTAGAGCGATCACATAAGCGCGAATAGAACGATCGATAAAGAACGCATCTCGCAGTAGTAAATCAATCTGAACTAATCTCGGTTTGACATCCGATCCACCCAGCGTGGGCGCTACTCGTCGTGTCGGCTAAATATTCTCGAGAATATTCGAATGAATATTCTCGACTTATCGATATATACCTAGTTCGATGTGGATCGGCATGATCTCTCTCGTCGGAGAAAAGAGATGCCCATCTCTTACATGCCGCTCGTAAAATTACGAAATTAAATCTCACGGCGCGGAGCGAGAAATTAACGGTCCCGTTTTGCGGACGCGACAAAAACGATCTCGTCGAATGAAGTGTCGATTAACCGTATCGCAGTGGTTCTCATGCGATTTCGTTCTTTATTAACACGTTCTTTATTGACACCGATACGCTTTTTCCAAGAAGATAGAAAAAGGAGATAAAACGTTTGATTGAATTACTATTATAAATAGTGCTACTTCACGCAATTCTTTGTTTTTTGTTTAAGTTTTCATTATCTTAGGATGTAATGAGTTTTCATTTTTAACAAGCAATTTTAGTGAAATATTCCGATCTAATATAATTATGTCGATGTTATATCTTTCATATAAGAGAAAGATACGAATAAGAGAAGAGATAAGAGAAGAATACGAAGATACGATTACAAGTATTGTTGTTGCTTTCATAATATAATTGTACTGTATATATTTTTTTTTTTTAGAGAAATGCGCTTCTCTTCTATCATTTACCTTGAGAGATTAACATTTCCTCAAGTTATAAAATAAAGAGATTAAATTATTGTTACTAATTGATATACTATTATTAGTATTACTAATTAATAAATGTAAGATTCATGTAAGATACGATAAAAATAATGATCGAAAATATTGCGAAAAAAGCATTTTTAAAGGTAACTAGCAGACTAGCAGATGCGAGAGATCGGCGGTACTAGAAAATAGCTCGACAGAACGGAAAGGTAAATGATCCGCGAGGGAGGAAAGAGGAAGGGGAAGACGCGATACGATGGATGGACGGACGGTATTATATGGTGACTATGGCCGTGGTGAAGGCGAGTTTTTATCGCGGCCACCATCTGGCCGACCGATCGTCATTACCGCCCTAAGTGATCCTCGCATGACCGACCGGACTTTGCACCACGTCACCGCAGCTCGTTACCAACAGCCTCGATTTTTCGTGGGTATCACTATTACGTTTTCGCAGCCGTTCTTAGGGCGAATAGAAGTTTGCAAGTAAAGATTTTTTTTAAGCAAAGTTCAAGAGCAAAGTAAATATGTAAATAAAATTTTTATTTGCCACTACACAAAAAGGTTTTGTTCAATACTAAAAAATTTAGCTGTATATAGAGAAAGTTGAAAATAATGTTGTTGAACTAAAAATATTTATGTATTAGGACGCTCAAACTGGTTGCTAGTTAAAACTTTTTGCAATATTGCTCATCATACTTGAGTTTCCTACTTAATTATTTTTAATAGTTCATTTGGTTGTTCACTCTTTACGGTAAAAATTTATTCATTTTTACGTCAAAATGAAAATAAGAGGAATAACCTCCAATGGCCTTGACAAATGTTATCCAAGTCATGATCCTAAACAATATGCAAAAGATTTTAGCTGATCAGATACCTTGAGTAACGCTAACGCCTGATACTGTAACGTTCAAACTTTAATAACTCAAAAAGTATTGATTAAAAAAAGGCTTCATTATAACATTTTGAAAAGGTCTCGAGATAAGCTACAAGAATATACAACAAAAAATGAAGGATTCCATTTAAGAAAATATCGGTCATATAGCTTTGAGAAGATCACTTAAAGTCAAGTCCATATTTTCATTATATGTCCCCTCTTAATATCCTACAATTTTCGTAAAACATATCTACAGTCGTTTTCAAGATATAGGACCTGAGTCAGACTTTAGACATCCTATATAATGCCACGGTGTAGATAAAATATTAATTTTAAATGATTTAATCACGAGTTTTCTTAAATTGATGGTTTCATTCACCGCGAGACGTGTTGATAAATGTAATATGCGCCCGAAATAGATGTGTGCCGGGTTGGATTACATGAAAATGAATTAATAAGAAAATAATACGCATGCTGGAAATAAACAGAAGCTATACAATATAATGAATAATTAATGATAAGCTTGGATCAAATTTATCTTATTTGTAAATTGAGTATTTCGTATTTCGTGTATATTTCAATATCGCGCGAATAAATGCGACGTACCTTTCATATTTTTAATTAAAAACAATGGCACAGAAATTATAATAATTTATTTTATTTCCAATATTAAAAATTTATATTTTTTGGAGGTTTTGACTTGTTTTTTATAATTGCAATAAATTTCAACTTTTCAATAGAGATAATATATTGGAACATGCTACGAATTATAATATAATATTTAATTTAATTAATTTTCTATCATTCATTATAATTTATATTGTTTCGAAATTTAATATCGATAAATTGAAATTGAATGTATCTCGGAATGCATTAGCGAATTTGGACCTATTAGTGCGTACCAGTTGATAGAATAATATTAATATATTAAAAAACAAGTAATTAGATAAATAAATAAATAACTGAACAAATAAATATAAGATTGTTTTATATTTCAATCCTTAAAAAGATTTAAACATATATTCCTCTAGTCCTCTTTTGTTTCTCATGCACTAATTGCATACTCCTTCATATGACTTTTTGATTAGTAGAACATTTAATATGCTATCAAGTCATCTTTTTCATTTTTCCTCTAAGCCAATGGATAGCCGATCGCATTCTCGTTTTCGCAAACTTTTCGTTTTACTACTTTATTGGAGGCAACGGATTGATTAACCGATCCTTCTACTCGGATGTGAGTTTCTTCGCGAGGAAACGCGGTTTGATTGCCGCTATAAAGATGTTTCGCAGCGGTTTCCTTTCGCGCTTCGCCGAGATCGACGCAGCGAGTGGGATAGGAAAAAAATGGAGGTAAAGAGAAAAAAAGTTATGAAACAGTCGCGATTCCACGTCAGAAATTGCTTATAACTTGTCAGATGCCGTACGGAATTTCGAGTTGCGTCTACGAACAATGTGAAATTAACAATGTGAAAAGAAAAACATTGCTGGTGAACGAGCGCTTCAAAGCATACTGCGACACCGTCATTTTGATCTGTTGGCTCCCGCAGAGATAACTGATCCGTACAGTTATTTGAGTTTAGCAAATTCGCGGATCCGAGCTCAATACACTGTGAATCATCTCATATATATATTTACACATTATGTACACTGGTTTTTATGATGATAAAGCAACAAAAATATTTGAAGAAGCAAGATATAACTCAATTTAAGAATAATAATCAGAAAAATAGAATAAGAATTTTAGTTCTAATACGCATATTTGATATAAATGAAACAGGATAGCAAACGATAAAGTTTATTTTTTAATAAATAAATATTTGAAGAAAAGTTTAAGTAAGATATAATTTTTGATTTAAGGATAAGTAAAAATAAAAATTCAGAAATATCGGAAGAAAAGTTGAAGCAAGATATATAATTCTCAAAAGAACAAGATACAATAAAAGAAAATAAAAATAAGAATTAAACTGATATATGCGTCCGTTAATTGAGGTATATTAATGTGCGATTTAACATTGATAATTTTCATACGAAATTAAACATATATCGCAATCTTTTATCTCATATTTGAGATACCGTTGACTTTTCTTAAATCACGATAGGTAATTATCACAAATGAATTTTTTATCGAAGCCAGAATACATAAGACGTAAGCCGAAAGAAAAACAAAAAAAGGAACACGCCTGCGGAAGCAATTAAGAAAATGTGCCTTCCGATCGCGATTTTACAGCTCGCCGATTTAATTAACGCTTATTAACTCGTTTTAATCACTGGCTTTCCCCCTCTCTATCGATCGATTACTTTCCTGTTCCTTCGACTTAAAGAAAAAAAGTTAAGTAATCGTTAATAACAATGACATATTTTTAATTACGTTCAGCCCACGTCGCCGATGAAAATCACCGAATTGACTGCATACCTCAAGCCGCCTGAAATGACCAATCGTGCGTCGCTCCTTCATTTATTAAAAATAATTACGAGGACTTTGATGAATGCACAGGTACGACAAACATGCTTTTTTTCCCCACGCTTCTTGCCGCCGCACGTGATACACTTTTGTCAAAATGAATCGATCGATTAACGGTCTGAATTCACTGACTTTCATCTCGCCCGCGACTCGTTAATATCAACGATTTATTACGAAAACGTACCACTTTCATCTCCGGTATAATCACCGGGAATTTCAACGAAACTTGCAGCATATATCGCGCGCAGAAACTTGTTACAAGGTCTAATTCCACACAGCTCCAACAGAGTAGAGTATGTAGAGTTGTATAATTTTCTTAAAATCTTCAACGAGTGGAATACACATGGTATTCGTTCCAGAGGTATTACATTAAAGATTCTTCTTACTGTATTTATTTTACGATTCTATTTATAAGATTTTGTTTATACTTCTATTTTCTATATGGATCCCAACTACACACTAATCGATAAAAGAATTGTATCTCGTAACTTACAATTAATGTTTGTTCCACTTTCACGCGAGTTTTTTTTTGGCTTTCTAAAGTTTGGTTTCTCGTAAACTAGCTTAAACTGATCTTGCGGATGTAAACATTAATATGTCACTGTATATGTATTGGAAATAGTGGTAAAACTAGATATCATTAGAAAAAAAATATTAGGCAATTTTTCTCGTTTTAAACATTCGTATTTCTTATAAGAGTTTACGGATATAATGTTTGGTTCAACTTGCTTCATCTGCACAGATTATTCTATTGGATGCTTGTTATTTATCAATATAGAATCTATAATAAATAAAAAGTATTAGATGAGTGCAGTATTGTAAAGAATTAGACTCCGTTAAATTTCTGTTGCAAATAAGTGTATTCGTATCTCTTTACGAATTGATCCAAATATTATAATATTAAATTCTTGATGTAAGATTGCGAGAGATAACTTTTGTTCAAACAAAATTATTTTTAAACCTATATCTAAATTTTGCTTCAACAAAACCATTCTTTTCATGATTATTTCCATTTTGATAAATTGAGATAATAGGGAATTTTTGCAATATCATTTATTCAGATATGATGAATGTTAAGGTCAGGTTATCTTCTTAATAACTAATTAAGAAAAGGATAACATGATTTTAGTATTCACTGTATTATCTGAATTTATTGCAAAAACTTCCTAATGTCGCTTTGACATACTTTATCATCCATATAAAAAAAAAAAATAGTATCGTGTCAATGTGATATTTCTGTATAATAACGGAACTATTGTGACATTTTTCTCGTGTGCTAAAATCATATTATTACGAACTTTATATGTTAAGAAAACATTACTCAAGTAGTAATAAAAGTAATAAAATTACAACCATAGTATTTTTTGATCGCTAAAAAACATTACGGTATTTTTATGTATTAAAGCTTAATTATTATTATAGAATATTATTCTATTCTAGAATTACTCTCACGATAAAAATATATTGTACAAAAATTATCTGTGAGTTTTTGTATACTTTATGACAGCGATATCGTGCTATATATATTTGCTTTCTACTCTACTTCTGTTCACGTGAACTCTTGAAGAATGACTTTCCAGGAAAGAAGAGCTCGTATAGCAAGAACTCGTCGTGAGAGGAACTTCGCGAAGTCGCAGCCGTTAAAGCTGTCGAGATTTTACGCGGTTTTGCGAACAGCACCCGCTATCTCCGGTCTGCAATCGAGGTTGATAATTATCGGTTTGATATGGTCTATCGCACAAACACGGGATCAAATAACTTGTGCGGTAGTTACGGCTATTACGTCGGTACGCCTGATTTTACGCGGTGATACTTTCATCTGTGTAAAAGATGATGACTAATACGTATCTACCGTTTGATCATTGACTCAATTAACGGCCGATTTGTTTTGTATCGAGTTAAAGACAATTTAATCCATTATATTGTAGTATCGTTTTATTTTATGCTTTTATTTTATAATTTACTGAATTCACTTTATTCATAAGCTTCTCTCTAAAAAAAGTGACATTTTTAGGTTTATTGTTTTTTATTGTCATTAAAAATGCAATATTATTAAAAAAAAAAGAAACAGTATTTAACTTGAGAATTTATAAAAAATTCTAATCTCTCCCCCCCCCCCAAATTATAAAATTATTCACATTCATCACTTATATTGATGAAATGAATTCAAATAATACAAAATTTAGTAATAATGATTGCAAAAGCTTTCTTTTCAACAGTCATATAGATATTTGCTTTAACCGGAAGTCAAAGATGTGCGGTATAATCCTGAAAAGAAGCTAGTAGGGAATCAGAGCACAATGATTATCGCACGTCAATGGGAGGCTTCTCTTATGTCCCAATGGACACTTTAATGGAAGACTCTTCGGAGAAGGATCTCGAAGAAAAGAAGTCCTAAGACGGCGATGAGTCTGCATAAGGACGAAGACCAGGTAAAGCGCGCAGAAGGATGGAAGGAAGAGAGAAAAAAGACCAGACAGGTGCCACACGCTGAGGCACCCACCACAGGTTGGTTAATGCGATCTCGCCGGCGGTTTCGTCGTCTTTCCGCGCCATGAGCCTTTGCGATAATTGTCGCATAAAGTCGACACATTATTGCGTTACGGCCTTCCGCGGAGATCCCGCGAGATATTACTGCCATTCCGCTTGCCCACGTAATGGCGGCCCCACGCGACGCCACGCCGTCGACATCGTCCTCCGAAAGGATTCCTCCATTGGCATCATCGGAATTAATGAAAATAAGCACCAAGGGAAGAAGAAGAGGGACCGCAAGAGTGACAATTTGACAGATTTCTCTTTTAGTTTAATTTTTCCAAGATGATAAATTATTTGAGAAAAGTTATTTTCGCAATTCTTTTCTTTTCGTATATAATTATGGGGTTTATTATTATAGTTTCACATTCAAACTTTTTCCTAGATGAAGGAGTCTCTCTTCAGGATTCCTAGATAATTTCTTATTTTTATCAGTGTCTGATTTCCGACAATGCAAAAAGACGTAGGATGATGATAGAGAAATGAAAGTAATATGCGCGAGGCAAATGCCTAGAGAATTCCGTGGTATTCTTGAGATCTCTTATGAGACTGTTCTCGAACGAAATTGCAAATGAGCCACTCACTTAGTCGAGATTCCGCCAAGACAAACAAAAGGCATTAACCTTTGATCTCTTCATATTTTAGAAGTCACCGCCTCTACGTCGTACAGACGCATGAATTGTAAATCAATCGTACACCGTAACATCTCAACGGAATACTATAAAGTATAATTTAATAATATATTAAGAATAGCCAATTAAATTAAAAATTTTTAATCTCTTGATGATCGTTACTATTTTAGTATTATTTTCTATGAGCATTATTCCTAATTAATTTAATTAATTAGGAATATTAATTTAATTATTCCTAATTAATATATAAAAATATAATGATTGAAATATTAAAGAAATATGAGTACATAAAAGCATCATTGCTAAAGAAATATTTATGTAAGTTATATTATAATAATTCATAACTGTAAGTTATTTCTATATAATTTATCTCCATAAGCTATTATAGTTCATTCTATTCAGCGCAGATACGTGTGAGCAGAGCTTCAGCTCTGAAATTGCGTACGCGCTTTTGCGCGTTGGCGGACATCGTTTTCTAAATCACTCGCTGCCACTGTTCCCGCCGACAGCTTTCTCTCTTTTTCCTGCGGCTATCTTCGTTTGTCCCATCTCGCATCCTCGTCGCTCATACGCATGGAGAGTTACGATAATGTCCCAAATGATGTTCTATTTTCGCAAAGAGACGTCGATCTCCCAGCCAGTCGTAAAACTGTAGTCGCAGGTGCATTAAACCTAGAATAGGCTCCTTGTAACTTTGACTTGTTGCGCTACATTGAATGTCTCGCCCTGACTGTGAACACTTTCGAGCATACAAAGAACTCTCGCGCCGAATTTCCTGAGTATCCCATATAAACAAGAATGTTGCATGAGCTACATAAATCAAACGCTAAAGTAGAAATTATAATTTCTTAGAATAACAACTTGATATTAATTACCTAATATACGAAGAAGTTTTATATAATATTTATTATCTAAATATCATATTAAGTTTAATGAAGATCGTTTCAATTTTCGAGAATTCTGAATTTATCTTGCGTACTTAAACTTTAAAGAAAATAAGATAAATAGAATCACAAGGATATACAGTGGCATGCAAAAATTCCCGGCCAGTGAACATTTTGAATACTCTAATTTATTAAAAAAAAAGCCCGAAAAAATTTTAATCATTATCATGTTAGATGTCAGATGTTAGTATATAAGATTTCGTTATCTACATCTTGTATTGATACGCGATAATGGTTAATATTTTATCAGGTTTTTTTTATAAATTAGAATACAAAATATCACTGGCCGGAAACTTTTGCATGCCATTGTATATCCTTGTGATTCTGTTTATCTTATTTTCTTCCTTAAGTATACGCAAGATAAATTCAGAATTTTCGAAAATTGAAATGATTTTCATTAAGTTTAATATGATATTTAATAATAATAAAAATATGATAGATAATAAATATTATATAAAACTTCTTCATATATTAGGTAATTAATATCAAGTTGATATCAATGTATGTCCTAAGAAATTATAATATTTATACTTTAGCGTTTGATTTATGTAGCTCATGTATTCTCGTTTATATGGGATACTCAGAAAATTCGGCGCGAGAGAAGTTCTTCGTATACTCGACACTGTTACAAACATACAATTGATACAAAATTTATCTTTTTTTAAACAATATGTCAAGGCTTCACTTACTCGCTGTTTTGCTACATATTTTGCGATGTCGCATTTGTTTATTAATGATAGCGAAAGTAATTCATGAGTATTTCACTGCATCATTTATCGCAATCTATAATATTTTCCGTTTCGCATTTCGCATTTCAACACTACGAACAAAGATAAGAAAATTCATCACACAGCAGAAACTTATCTAACACGTGAAGAACACTCTGTTTTTTCTATAATTAAACTGAATATAAAATTATAATTTTAAATATAGTTTTAAGAAAAAAAAAGAGAAAATAATATACGAGCATATAATTGAAAATATATATATATTACAAATAATATCTATATAAATTAAAAAAATTCGAGTAATAATAATTTATTGATCAGAAGAGATATTACAATATTTCAAAGTTAGATGTTTTCAATTCTACAATAATAATAGTTTATTTTAACACAACTTTAACTTGCATAAATATATTTTTTACAATTATGATACGCTGTATATTATTTCGAAGTGAGCAGAAAATATAAATATTCGATAAATATAAAATATATATAAAAATATAATGTGATAATCAAGCACGACGTAAATAAATTGAATCAATATTGCCATATGCATTATTGTGTAAAAAAAAATAAAACAAAATTTATTTCAAAATTACTATTGTTTGTTTTATTCTTAGTGAATCAGAAGAGTTTTCTTATGTTATTTCTGACTTATATTATAAATTCCGATAAGAATTTAGTACTTCGAAGATAAATACGATCATTTAAAGAAGCAAAGATAATTTTGAAAAGTTGAACTATCAGGGAAAATAAAAAATTGTCATTATCGATAATCTATTAATAATTTGTACTCTTGCAACTATTGAGTTGTCCGGAAAGTTCGTGCCGCAAAAGATTTAAATTTAATAAATGTATACTAAAATTTAAATCTTTTGCGTTTCAATTTTCCTTCAAAATCGACACGAATTTTCCGGACAACCCAATATAATAATTAAAAAACAGATTTTAACTAGATAACATAGACTGATCAATTTAAAACAATTTGATAACATAATGATTTGTATAAAATATGACATATATTAATTTCTTAATATACTTTTCGTAACACAATTTAAAAGCGCGGTATAGCAATCGACTTCCGCACTTGGTTACCCGCTTCCCTTCGGAGATTAGAGTTTAATACCACGCAAGAAGGAGTGATCTTATCAAGGAAGTGCGCGGTCTATACAAGACGTCCGGAAGCGCAGAAGACGGTTTCTCGTCCGTTTTTCTTGTGACCAAAGATGATAAATCTGTAGAGATATACAGGCGAAGGAAGCAGACAGAAAAAGTTCCTATACTCGTTCGTTATTACTAAATTATCTACAATGAGTTTTATAGCAGATATACACTTTCAACGTTAAAGCAACGTCAAGTTAAGTATAAACATACTATATTGAATACATGAGAATATAATTTTACTAGATTATAGTTATTAATTGAAGATAATTCATAGTATCATTTGGATCGTGCAACGTATATTTTACATAATGAATTCGTACATTATTATTACATCATTTAATTTCGCGATAATAAATTAATATTATTTATAATATGTAAATTAATGTCAAAAGCAAAAAGAAAGAAAATTTATTAGATTATATACTTATTTTCATTTGAGAGAAACGTTTCATAAAAAAAAAGGATCTATTCGATCGAGTGACAAAGTTATCTGATGTTCATGATAACTTAAAATTATTGAAAATTTATCATCAGCAAAATAGAGAATTTTCCATTAGCATTTTCTCTTTCGGGGATACAAATGATTTATAAAGCTTTAAGTAAATGACCCAGTTCTATGAAATTCATTTCTATTCGTTCGCATCGAACAATTCCAAAGCGGAGCATTCTCTTTTTTAGTAGCAAACAGGTAGCTAAAATTGTAACTGGAATCAATTAATCTTAGCAAAGACTGAAAATCTGAATAAATCAGAATTCTGATCATTCTAATCAGGACAACGTTTCTAATATGCTATACCTTCTCACAAATAAAATGATAGTGAAATAGAATTGTACTCTAATCACATGGTTCAAAAAATAATTAATATTTGTTCCATAATGATGAATATGAATGTAGGAAAAGTTAGTTAATACAAATAAAATCTCGATTAAATTTATGTTGTTGCGGCTGTGCGACAAAAAATATTTTATCACGTCAATAATATCTCCATTAATATGTACGAATCTTTATATATGCGAATCTGTTGAAAAAATCGCCATATGTAAATTACGATCGATAAAGACATTTTTTTTTTAAGGTTGTTTTGAAAAGGTGGTACACGGTTTGGTGGTAGAACAGATGGGTCAATTAGAATTAATCATTACAGCTCAAAGTGTCCAGATTCGAAACCATATCGAACCGCGAACTCGTGCCTCGAACTGCTACTTTTTCAAAGAAGACACCTGGCGCTCCATGCTTGTACTCAATTTCTATAGTCATCCGGATATAAATTGAAATAATAACAGCATGCAAAGCTAAAAAAAAGTGATGCTGAAGTGTCGATGATATATAAAATAGATCTAAATTAAATGTACAAGGTACTTCTTAATGAAATACTATTCGAAGTAGCTATTAAAATACATAAGCTTTAGAAAAAAAACAAAATTTCTAAACAAAAAACTTACAGGAGTAGGATTCGTTGAACTAAATAGAAATATTAAATTTTGATGTAAAATTTTATAAAAATATATATTTATTTCGTTGCATGCACATCCAAATAATGAGTTTTATATTTAAAGATTATATTTTTTAAAGTATATTACTTGCATTGTATTCAATATTCGATCGATAGATGCCTAATTTGACGATTTGTTTGAACATCTGAATGTTTGACTAGTTGGAGTTGAATATTTGGAGACCAAGATTTTCAGGATGTAGTATACCTACTCGAAAGCTTAAATATTTTTTGGGTGTTTGCATACTCGAGTCAATATTGAATGTTTTCGTAGTGATCGGGCTCTAAATTATGCGCCCTGAATCACGCGCACGTGTCAACATCTCTTGGTTTTATAGAATAATAGAATTGTGGTTTGTGAAACATGACGGCATTAAACAATAGAAAGTTCGGCCCCAAATTCAATATTCGTTATCGTTATAATTTACATTATTAATATGTTAATATGGATGATATGGATCATTTCAAACATGATTCTGTAAATTTCCTGCTAATTAATTATTTTCTTTTAATTCAAGTACAAGATTATTCTGAAAAATAACGATTCGAAAAATTATAATGTTCGAAATTATAGAAAGGCAATATACAAAAATATATATAATCTTTATGGAATATATTCTATTGATATCTTTGAAAAATAATTAAATATTTAGAATTTTATTATTCTAAATAATATTTTGAATAATAATTGTGCTAAAAAAAAATACTTGCTTATATTGTAAAAAATATATTATAAAATTCAAATATATTATAAAATTATATAATAAAAAAAGAATATTCGCAATATTCTTGAGAAGGATATACAATAAATTTTACAATAAATTTATATTCAGTTATTTAAAAATGTATAATATTATTGAAAAGGATATACAATAAATTTTACAATAAATTTATATTCAGTTATTTAAAAATGTATAATATTATTGAGATATTACCGAATTTTTAAATCTAATTTTTTGAGGCATTTTTTCGGGCTTCTGTAAATCTTTGGTACATTTCCTTTTTAATGTCGATGAAAAGAGAATTAATGATCGAAAAATAGGAGGATAAGAAAAAAAAAACTTGAAGAGTAACAAGAAAGAAGTATCAATATGGAGAATTTTATTGCTGGTCCGAGATGAGAAGTAGACAGAGACATTTCGAAGTAGCTGCGCCAACAAATAAAAAATTCGAGGTGAGAGGAGAGACGAAGTGCTTACAAATGAGATATAGGAGAGAAGGAATCTGAAAAGTCACTAATAACAGGTGAATTTTAAATGAAATTACACATATCTAACAATGATAATCCACATAAGATTTGATTACTTAACCGTTGACATTTAACGATATCATTTTTCTAAAAATCCTTTATGTGTCGTATATACTATTATTAAATTATAAACATTCACACTGTATGTTTTAGATACAAGAACGCAAAAATTTAACAGTTTAAAATAGTTTCTGTGATTATTAATTTTTAAAATCTAATGAAATAAATCGGAAAGAATTTAAAGACCTAAGAAACTATTAAATTTTTCCGGTGTTTAAAAAAATCTAAAATTATGTATAAATGCACAAATTCTAAAATAAATTTCTCCTTTAATTCAATAAAAATATTTTAATGTGTTTTGTATGCAATTTGTTTTTATATATTTTTTATTTCATAAAATATAATTTTTCACTATATATTATGCGGGAAATGTTGATCCTTTGGGAACCACTGACCGACAGCCTCGGGACGTCAAACGTAGGGCTGCCGTAGAGGAAGAGGACGGCGATCCGATCTCCGATAAGAGTCGCTTCTGTATGTATACGAGCGGTGAATACAAGAGCGCGGGAAGAAGCAAAGGAACCTCGTCGTGCATCTCATCTTTGGTTCTCGAGGCGCGTGGTCAGACATCGATATCTCGCGATGCGTTTTTTCTCATACGGATACGATCGGCATCTTACCAAGGAGCGGAGACTAGAGATAGACAGTTATTGATTGATTAATCAAAGCAGACCCCTTTCTCTTGTTTTATATCTGTACATTTAAAAAAATGATTATTTACATTTAAATTAGTAAGAATAATATTTTATTCAAAAAACATCGAGAAATCTTGAATTTTTTAACAATTAAATAACAAATTTAAAATAGTGTTAAATAGATTCTCAGAATTTCAAGCGCGCAAAAAAATTGTTTTCCAGTCTATCAGTTTATAATTAAAGCTCTTATTGTTTCTATTTTGTCATAATTTTGTCAATATTATGATAACGAATACTTGAAATAATTAATTATTAATACAAAAATGAGTGAAGATATTAAACCAAAACGAGTTTCGGTGCCTAATAATAGTTTCGTGTAATTTTTTACAATATTCAATTTAAATAAATTGCGCGCCGATTATTTATCAGTCTTGAAATACAACCTAAAGCTGGATAATATCATATCACAAATTAACTGACAAGCAATTCTAATATTAAAAATGCAAATAAGCACCTTTAAAACGCTGTAAATAATTTACTACCAGAAAATACCTCAGTCAGGACCTGGATCTTTTGAATTCTGTGCAGGGGTTTTGATCAGCATATAATTAAATATGATTTTTCAATAGCTCCACGAATAAATTAAGATTCGATAACGATTAATCAATCGTTAAAAAAATTGAAATATTTTTCCAAACGTGTTTCGAAAAACAAAATCAATTATAACACGTTTCTTCAACTTGGTTCTTTCTAAATCGATTTTCTCTTTGATATAATTGTTTAAGAAGAAAAGTGAAGAAAAGTAAAGGGCGGATGACTGCGAGAGTCAGACGAGAGAAGCTTGATTCAACTTGTTAACTCCGGTAGCTGAGTAGCACTTCGGCAACTTTGCGATCGTGCGCGGCAGGTACGTACACTACTACTTAACGACCCAGGCTCAACCCAGCTACCTGTTCGACCATAGAGAATGATCGTTTTCCTAGCGCCGGCGATCGTTCATCGGCGGCAACAGTAGCGGAAACGAGCAAACCGCAAGACGAGGAAGAGGGATGACGATATGCGAGGGAAAACGAGAACGATGAGAATCGGTTCGGAGATTAACGCTTCGAGCGCGAGAGTCAAGTATTATCGTGCTAAATGACTGAAATCAGTGCGTTCGGTACATCGTTAAACCTCCATTCCGTCGTATTACCTTCGAATAGTAGTCTAATAGTAGTCTAAAAAATATAATGTGCTTTATCGTGCCAAAGTTTTGCTATTATATAACATAAATTTTACATTCTTTCAATTACAAATAGATAAAAGAGTGTAATATTGCTACGTAACAATATGATCTTTTATTTTGTGGAAAATAAGCAAAAGTTAAAAGTGCTTGTTGATAATAAGTTCATTTTTCTGTGGAAAATTTTTGATAAAATATACATACATCTCTGATCAATATTTTTATATTCTATATATGAAACATTATGAAGACATAAGCATCTATAACAATGCCAAAATGTAATTTATTATATATTTATATAAGTAATTTATCGTCTTAATACTTTGAAAGGCAATCTTCGTAGCCATATTTTACAACCAGAGAAACCAGTTGTACACATTTATAGAGATATTATGTAAGAATTACTAGCATGTATTATATTGGAAAAAATCTTATGAATTATGAAACGCGTTAAATATAACGCGATGTTAGTACGTGCATATGGAAGAAGATTTATTATGGATGAATAAAACAGTTTTTATATTAATATTGTGCATATATTGTGTACAATTTAGTATTTCGATTTAATCTTAATATATTGAAACAACATTAACATTTGACTTCAGTATTCTATACAATTTAATATCTTTATTATAGTATTTTTTGATAGTATATTATCTCTCCGCTTGAGAGATAATGTCTCTTCTGGCTTAAGTAAAATTTCACTCTCAAATTTCTTCCTCATTTTCGCTTAAATTTCAATTTTTATTAAATAAAGATTTTGATATTTGAATTAAAAAACCTATTTAGCAATGTATAAGATGTTGAAGAGTAACCTTGAATTGTTTTAACATTTTTTGAAAACCAGAAAAATAAAAAACGTGGACAAAAAATCCAGACTGCAGATGGATGATTAATTTTAATGATTAAAGTTTAAATTATTGATGCATAATTTGTTTTTTACGCAAAATGCTGTAAGAGATACTTATAACCATTAAAAAAAATATCTTTTTTTATACTTTTTTTTTATATTGGCATATTAAAACAATAGAGCATCACGTGTTGCATTATGCGAGTTACTTTTTTTCCTTACGCCACTCACATATGTCGATGACAACAGTCCGGATGCTCGGGATCACTTTGAAAAGTCCGACAAGCTTCACGTTTATCGCTCGCATATTCAATATGTGGTAGTAACTCGTAACACGAGAGACCGGCGCAGCCTCTGAAACGCGAGATGCGCGACCTTGAACTCGTATCCCAGGTCGATCGATAGGCGCCACGCGCATCTCCTGACCTATATAAACATCGGGAATTCCGGGAGAGAGAATACGAGCTGTGTGGCGAGTGCGAAGCACCCTACGAACTTTCTTCATACAGATAACAAATAAAGTATAAAATTATCTCGGATCTTTGCACTTCGACTATTTTCGAATTTCGCTCTATACAGAAACAAATTTTAACATTATAAACTGTATGATAAATCGCAATGTATATGTAAATCCATCTACAAACATATATTGCGTAATGATTTTAAATTAAAGACGGGTTATCGCATCAAATTGCTAACATGTATATCAGAGACTATGTTAAGGAAAGATCGAGGACTAAAAGATGTTATCGGGAGCGATAGAATAATCGATGGTTATTACTTATTAGTTTTCAAATTGCTGTTTGAAACCAAAACACGGTTGTTTTCATAAGCACCCGCACATCTACAGCTTTGGAAATTTGAAAAACATGATTCACGGGTAAATAAAGCGCACGCTCGGCTTCGAACTGGCGATCGATTAAAATGCAAATTCACCATCATCCAATTAACAGTAAACATGCAGCTTGTCTCGCGCGGACGTCGATTTTTGTTAGCCGGCGTATGTACCAGTCGCGACAAAGCACGATCTCGCGCCGATAGGCAATTAACGATCGCTGGCGAGAAAAAGGCGAACAATTCGCCGCTGGAAATCGCGAATCGCTACGTCACATCCGTTGTGTACCTTCACCATCGAATTGTCGCGGGTACGATCTGCTTACATTACAAAATGGTAAATCGCAACCATCGCGACACTTGGCGATACGAAGATGCACGCGTGGGCGTTAATTACTGCGTTAAATCTGCCACTTGCAATATTAGTGGGAGTGTTAGACATCGCGATGCCGGCATATAAAACGTTGACAGATATAACCGGCTGTTGCTTGTCCCAGACACATTGCAAGTATATTACGCCCAATAGATAGACTCAGTTGCATCCAGTTGTCTGTCTCTCAGAATCGATCTTTTAAGGTTGGTTAATTTTAATTGTATTTTCCCTGTTTTTCAGTTTTTAAAAAAATTAACTGTCCATATTTTTGTTAATTAATGTTACATGTATATACATATTTAATTGAACTTATAATTAAATTGCAGTGTAAATATAGATACACTGTTGGAAAAAGTGTTAAATTTAATATAATATAATATAAATCGCATGTCCCAAATGGTCCACTCCAATTTTTTTTTAATGTGGCCATAGGTATGTTAAATGGTAACACTATTATTATGTTTATATTTCAATCAAAAAGAAATGTAATCTTGAACATAATTTAAAGATTATTTGTATAATCAATACAATTACTATGATAAAATTAACATGTAACAAATGTTCATTTTACATTATAAATGTAACTTAATGTTTTATTGATATAATGTATAAAACCACACTATTCATTTGTTAAAAATTTCAATTCTTAATAAATGAATAATATAACTTTCACATATTAAAGCTGCGTTCCACTATTCATTGAAAATCTATAATATACATATATATAATCTATAACGTGAACTATAGATTTTTAGTACTCGCAATGAATAATAAAACGCAGCCAATATCAATATAAAAATGTTATTTTTATATTTAAGAATTAATATTTTATTATTTTATTAATGTAAGATGAAAGTTATATAGAAATCAGAGATCATTGAATTATACATATATTAAATAATTGATATATTTTATTTCAGAATATTATATTTATATAGAAAACATACATCCATGTAAGTATTTTTTATACATATAAATTTCAAAAGAATTTTTATAATTCACATGTATATAATATGATATAAAGGCTGTTTAAAAAGAATTCATAAAAAATAGTCAAGTTATAATAACTTCTTTTCTAGAAAAGAAATTTCTTAAAAAGATTAGTAAAAGTTTTTCCAACTTTTAGTATACGAGATATACGATAAATCAATTATTCTTACAATAAATAAAAGAGATGTATTTTTTAATATGTCTTAAAATAGGAAGTCAGATAGTTCTAACATTATCAAACATGTTGAAACGCATTAAAACATATCGATATGCATCGAAATATGTCGAAAAATTCATTGAATCACATCTAATGCCTATTGCACACTGAACGCGATAAGTGATGAGTGAGATAATCCAATGAAAGCTCTGCTTTTTCTCACGTGACGATATAAAGCAGAGCTCTCATTGGATATCATTCGTCACTCATCCAATATGTAGTAGGTAGAAATCTTCTTCTTTTGATTCCTCTGTTTTTGGTTTTCCGGCCTACTTTGTATGGCCACAGTACCATGTGATAATAATAGTGTTTATTCTCTTCAGGCAGCAGAAGATACAATAAAATATAACACAAATTTTCCTCCAATCAATTCAAGATACGTCACAGTTGTTTCGAGAAAGCTCGGAAAACCTAAACTTTATTTTTTAAATCATTTCAATTATTTTACATTTTATATTCATTCAACACCACAGACATGTTAAATTTACATAAGAATGCATTCATTACTTTACACAAAAAACTTCAACCAGCAGATTTTTTTTACAGAAATACACAAATTTTCCAACAGTCTATAATAGATAAATTTAAAAATTTAATAAATTACTAATTTAATATTTATTACGTTTATGAGAACAATCTAAAAGAATTTATAAAATCAATGAAATGTAGTTATGTTAAAGTAGAACTTGATGCATGCAAACGTAATAAGATAAATAGCAGCTTTATGTCGCGTGTTATAATTATACAAATAATTTTTAAGATAACGGCTATTAAGATTGTAATAGAGATCTATATTCAGCATCTTTCGATCTCGAAACGTCGATGGACGCATATCTTCGCATTAAGTAATCTGAATTCTCCAGAAGATTCGAGGAATCCATTAACAGAAATACTATATCGGTCGCAATAACATTTGCTAATAATACATTTCAGTCAGATATTGCCGATCGTAGTGAAAGATGCAATTTATTAATGCAGTATCTTCATTCGTCGTAAACGTTTGTTACCAATTTTACATAATTATATTGCGCCATTAATTTTTCCAGCGTTTTCGTTTCAGTTTGAAGTACTGTAGTTTCATATTCGTTTGTTACAGTTTGAATAAAAGCCTTTCACATCTTATGTATTTACCATAGATGTAGTAAGAATAAAACTGCGCATTCCTGTGAAACTGGTACTCTCGGTTTAAAGTGAAGTTAAAGCTTAAAGCATATCTTTCTCGCTTTTTCTCTCTCTTTCTCTAAAGTATCGACTTGAAGAGAGGTGTTCAATTATTTCTGACTGACAATATGAGTACAAAAGCCGAGATCAAAAACGAGGATAAAAATGCGCAGACGTCTATACGTCTATTATATTTACGTCTATTATATACGTGTTCACGAACTTCCAATTATTATTGTTGTGACACCTATCACAATAATAAATTATTGAACGAAATTTTGTATCCCAATTCCATAACATGTGAACTCAAATATATCGCGATGATGAATTAAAATTGAAATTTTTTAAATTTTTAAAAGGATTTGAAAATATTTGTTTGAAATAATTGGAAATTACTTAGAATTGATTTTTCAATGTTATATTAGTACAGCAGTAGTTGATCTTTGGTCCTCATTTTTCGTGTACAATTATCATACAAAATATGCAAATATAACGATAAGTCGCGATATATTTTCCGACACAAGCCAGGACACCATTCGACATACATTCGAGTCGGCTGGCCGAGTCGAGTGGACCGGTCCATAGGCAGCTTCTGATATTGCACGAGCAGAGAACGATATTGATTTTCAGCGAGAGTGAAGGAAAAGCGACGAGACGACATACAGCGCGCCCGTGTGCATTGTGCCGTGGAACGAACCCAACCGACCTGTGCAACTCCGTGCCGTGCCAAGGGGGTGGATTCACGGTCAAGGCCGGTGAAACCAACCCTCCGTGTTATCCTCGTGCGACCCTCGCCCTCACCCACCCGGCACGCGCGGCCGGTTAAGCTTTACGGTGTTGTGATTAACGACTTCAACCTCCGCGCTTGTATATCTATATCTTGCGGCTAGAAACGATCAACGTCAGCTTATAGCTTGGATGTGATGCAAAGTTCGCTAATACGTTTATTCAGAGCATTAATATTCTGTGTAAGTATAGAAATTCATATATTAATAAGTATACGAAGTCAATTTCTTGAAGGAAATGTCAATCTCATAATTGCAAATAATTCCTAAAATATATAGGTAGTAGTTCGTATGAACTCGTTGATTAACTCCTTGACTCTGATTGATAAAATTAAATTAAGATAAATAATTTAAAAGTATATACTTACACGCTCGTTACATTCACAAATCATTAGGTATATTAATTAGTCTTCTACATTTTTAAGTAATAAATGGCGTCTTCGTGTAAATCAAGTGTACTCGCCGGTATCCATACGACTGGAAGAATTTCGCGTGGGACGTTAAAGCGAAATTTGCCTCTGTGCCTAACACAGGTTGGCTACCCTACTCGCCCGCTGAGGTGAACATTTTAGAATCGTTGGCACGAAGTCACCTTGGGACACGGGAGAAGACTGGGCGAAAGAGGGACCAGGACGGACGACGGTTTTACGCAAGCGTTTACTTTCCACAGATCTCTCGGCATGCGGCGAGAATCGACGGAGGACAGACAACGGTATAAAATATCGTCGAAAGCTATCGGGCGTTCGTTCGTTCATTCGTTACGCGAAGGCTGCGCATCTCACAGTGCCACGTGATGAAACTCCATCGCGTTTGAACCCACCTACACACCTACGGCGGCACTCCACTGCTTCGCTCGCTCGCTCACCGCATTCGAAACCGCATTATCAGTCCGCTCGAAGAATTAATTAAAAGAAGATTTACACGTGCATCCGCTCGTCATCGGTGCATACAATTACGCGCGCGTAAATCTTACTACCATTTTCATACAGTACCTTAAAGCGGTGTTCTGGTCTGTCATCATCGTTTTTACATAACATTAGTTTCACGCAAATGAAAGAAAAATTACAATAATTTTGTATTGAATGTAAAATTTACAATAATTGAATATGTCTAATTTATCAGGATGTTCAGCGATTTGTAATAAATCAATTCAAGGTATTCCAATGAAAATCCTGATTTTTCCAGATCAATTAATTTTTTTTAACTGATTGATTTTCATTAATTCGCGTAGATATTATGTTTTGTATTCATGTTAGAATTCTGTGTAACGAATTAATTCAAATGTAAACAAATTTGGAACAATATTATTTAATGCTTTATAAATAATAAATGAACATTCAACACAAACGATAATTTCTCTGCTATATTCTATTTTATGACTGTAGACACATTAGATTCAAGATTTCTATTAATAACTTGCCTTGTTGCATTTTTAAGGAAGAGTTTATACACAACTTTTCTTTTCTATTAACATATCACAACAAACATTTACCTAAAATTATTAATTTATTAACGCTTCATTAAATTATTAATCTATTGTAATTTTCAATATTCGCACTTACTTTTAAAGCTTCATCTAAAATGATTATAAAATTCATTATTATCAACACATAGTTCTTGTGCATACGCGGGAAATATTTCTAATTTTTTTCTTTTTTTCATGAGCGATTTTTTTTTTAATGAAAGTATAACAAAAATTCCAGATCAGTCCTGAAATTGTAGGGATTTTTCAGAAATTGCTCAAGATACATTAAATTCCAGAATAATTCTAGGATTCAAGTTCATTCCTCAAGTTCTTTCATCTAGACTAGACGTAAAAATGATTATATGATTGCGAAAAATTAAATGCGATTTTTCCAGACTCCATATATATTATAATTATATTATCCATATATATTGTCAATATAAATCGGAACGATTTAAATTTTTTAGAATTGCTAAAAAATTTCATGTTTTCATCATTTGTCGTTCTTTAAAGATCAAATATGTTTTGTTGAACAGTTTCTATTAATGGTACACGTAGCTGATCCATTGAATCATTAAACTAACAATACAAAATATAGGCTTTCGCTAACGTCTACGTTCGCGACGTTTTCGACCGCCCATTGAGACGTGTGTCTCTAAAAATCGACATCGTCAATTACGGACCGCCTCGAAGGCGTGATTTGCATGTCGTGCCTCCTTGCGAATACTATTTGCAGTACGTTCTTTGCGTTGTGCAGGTGACAATTCGCAACGCGTATCGTAGCGCGAGATTTGCCTTCGCAGACTCAACGATTAGCATAATCACTGATCATTACGTCGACATCATCAGATTTTCGTGGGCGTACATTCGAAATTGCTCGCGAATGAGTGTTCTTCAAATAATAAAATAACAAAATAATATAATGCAAACGCAAAACACGAAAGAATACATTTTTAATCCTTTGCGATGATTATATACTTTGATGCAATGAATAATTGTAACTAGTGTATGAAGTATTTTTATTTTTTCTATCATTTGTAAAACACATCAATCGAGCACTGCATTATATTCTATACTAATAATAAGAAAAACAAAATAAAATGAACATAGAAATAACGTTCTTTGCAATGTTTTAAAGATGCTCATTAATATCAATAATATGAAATTGCTTATCAATTTATAATATTAATTATAATTTAATTTATAATATTATGTACTCTAGCTTTAGTTTAGGATCGACAAATAATCGGCGCATAGCTTGAACTGAAAATTGTAAAATTTATACAAAAATATTATTTGACACTAAGACTCACTTTGTTGAATTTGATTTTCTTCTTATTTATGTTGTTTA